>OBAG01000265.1_pt1 | contig 56334 bp, 55 predicted proteins | sample 1517701 | NCBI WGS metagenome assembly OBAG01 (sample SAMN04571702, study PRJEB22368) | human gut metagenome | biome: human gut; material: stool | host: Homo sapiens | place: Luxembourg | collected 2012-09-07 | reverse complement strand
CTAATGTATTATTTTCTATTTTTAACCATCCATTATAACTTACTAAATTATTTTTTGATTTATTATCATTTAAATTGTTATTTTCATCATTTTTTTGATTACTATCATCATTTGATTCATTATCTTTCTTATCTTCATCATTACTAGATATATTACTACTATTATTATCTTCTTTATCATTTTGATTATTATCATTTATATCAGAGTTATCTCTTTTATCTTTATCATTACTTATATTTGTACTCTGATCATTTTTATTGTCTTCTTTAGATTCATTATCATTTTTAACATCACTATTACTATTTTCATCTTCTTTTTTATCATTTGTAATATTATTTTTCTCATCTTTATCTTTACTATTACTTATATTTATATTTTTATTATTATTAGTTTCATTATTTACATTATTATTTTTTATATCCGATTTTTCTTCATTATTTATAGTATTTACTTTTTTATTTTGTATTTCTTCATTTAAATTAGAATTATTATCATTTTTAGAAACATTTTCTAAATTTTTATTTGTTTCATCATTTTTACTAATACTTTCTTTTTCATTATCTAAATCATCTTTCATAGCTAAAGAACTATTTTTATAATAAGAATCATAATTCTTATTTATATACTTAGGATTATTTTTATTTTTTAACAAAAATACAATCATTATAACTGACAAAATAATTAAAAATACACATAAAACATCACTCATAAATTTTTTCATTTAAAAGTCCCCCTTTTTGTTTTGAATATATTATATATATTTTTCTAAAAAATGCAAGTATCATAAAAAAAGATTACACATTTGTAATCTAATTTATTTTTTTAACATACCTTTAAGTTCAAATAATTTATTAATTGCCTCAATTGGTGTCATTTCAAGTGGATTAATCTTTTCTAATTCTTCTACTACCTTATTTTCTTCTTTTGGTTCTTCTAAATCAAATGATATTTGAGTACTTGTTTCAGTATTCTTAATATTATTACCATTTTTCTCATATTTAGAAAGAATTTCTTCTGCTCTTTTTATAAGTTCATCAGGTAATTTAGCAAGTTTAGCAACATGTACACCATAACTCTTATCAGCAGGTCCACTCATTATTTTATGAAGGAATGTAATATTACCATTTTCTTCTTTCGCTGATACATGAACATTTTTTAAGTGTTTATGATGTTTTTCTAAATCTGTTAATTCATGATAGTGTGTTGAAAAGAATGTTTTTGCTCCTACCTTATCATGAATATATTCTATAATAGCAGCAGCTAAACTCATACCATCATAAGTTGATGTACCTCTACCTAATTCATCAAATAATATTAAACTATTTTTAGTTGCTCCTTCTATTGCACTATTTGCTTCCATCATTTCAACCATAAATGTTGATTCACCAGATACTAAATCATCACTGGCTCCTATTCTTGTAAATATTTTATCAAATATAGGAAGATTTGCTTCTTTAGCAGGTACAAAAGATCCTATTTGGGCCATTATTGCGATTATAGCCATTTCTCTCATATATGTTGATTTACCTGACATATTTGGTCCTGTTATTAAAAGAATCGTATCATCTTTATCCATTTTAATATCATTTGAAACAAATTCACCAGTTAATACTTTTTCAACTACTGGATGTCTTCCTTCAACAATATCAATTACATTATCATTATTAAGTTTTGGTCTTACATAATTATTTTCTTCCGCAACAACTGCTAAAGATGATAATACATCAATTTCACTTATAGTATGTGATAAATCTTGTATATAAGGTATTTTACTCTTTACAATATTTCTTATTTCAATAAATAAATCATATTCTAAATTGATAATTTTTTCTTCTGCACCTAAAATAAGTGCTTCTTTTTCTTTTAATAAAGGTGTTATAAATCTTTCACAATTAGCAAGTGTTTGTTTTCTTTCATAACCATATTCTTCTTTTATATCTTTACATGCACCTTTACTAACTTCAATATAATAACCAAATATTCTATTGTATCCTACCTTTAATGTTTTTATTCCAGTTCTATCTCTTTCTTCTTGTTCTAATTTAGATACAAAATCCTTATTACCTTTTCTAGAAGATTTTAATTCATCAAGTTCACTATTATATCCTTCTTTTATTAAATATCCTTCTTTTAATGTAATAGGAGCATCTTCATATATAGATTTTTCAAGTAAATCATATAAATCTCTAAACTCATTAATACTTTTATAATTAATTTTCTTTAATATTTCATTTATATTAGGTAATACTTTTAATGAATTTTTTAATTGTAATAAATCTCTTGCATTAGCAGAACCAAATGCTACTTTACCTGCAAGTCTATCAAGATCATATACATCATTTAAATATTCTCTTAATTCATCTTTTAAAATAAATTCTTTCATTAAAGTATCAATTATATCATATCTATGTTCTATCTTTTCTTTATCTATAATTGGATTTAATATATAGTTTTTAAGTTTTCTACTACCCATTGCTGTTTTTGTTTTATCAAGTAACCATAAAAGTGAATATTTCTTTTCTTTTGTTCTTATGTTTTCAGTAAGTTCTAGATTTCTTTTAGTATGTATATTCATTCTTAAGAAAGAATCTTCTTTTACTATAATTGCACTTTGAAGATGTGATAAACTTCTTTTTTGTGTATTTTCTAAGTATGATAATAAATACTTTATTCCTTCTATTATCCTATCATCTTTTATATCTTTATAAACATTACTATAATCATTTATTAGATTTTTATTATTATAAAGTGAAATAGTTACATTATAATTTCTTTTTAAAGTATCAAGTACAATTTTATCAAAATCAGTATTAACAACTACTTCTTTTATATTTCTTTCAAGTACTTCATTGATTAATAAATCATTATCTCTTTCTTTTATAAATGAATAAACTTCACCTGTTGATATATCTGCATAACTAATTACATATGAATATTTTAAATCAAGGATTGCTCCTATAAAGTTATTTGATCCTTCATCTAAAAATTCACTATTCATTCTTGTTCCTGATGATATAATTTGCACTATATCTCTTTTTACAATACCTTTAGCATTTTTAGGGTCTTCTGTTTGTTCACATATCGCAACTTTATAACCTTTATCTACTAATTTTTCTATATATATATTTGCGGCATGATAAGGTATTCCACACATTGGAACTCTTTCTTCTAGTCCACATGATTTACCTGTTAGAGTAAGTTCTAACTCTCTTGATGCAGTTACAGCATCATCAAAAAACATCTCATAAAAGTCACCAAGTCTAAAAAATAGTATATTATCAAGATTTTCATCCTTTATTTCTAAATACTGTTTCATCATTGGAGTTATTTTATTTCTATCTACTTCTTCTCTTGTCATATACTTCACCTACTAGCCACTATTATAACAAATTTTAAAAAGAAAAAACAGATAAAAAAAGAAAAAATCATTTGATTTTTTCTTAGTTCAGATCATCTATCATTTTTGATACATCCTTGCCGGCTTTACTAACCTTTTTAGCTATTTTATTTAAGTTACCAGATTTATATTGGTCATACATATAAACTGATGCTGCACCCATACCGGCTCCAAGTACCATCATTCCTAGTGTTTTTTTCATTTGTTTCACCTCTTTAATAATCTGATTTTGGCAAAAATAATGCCATTTATATTATTTACTAAAGAGAATTAAATATTCATTAAATATGATAATAATCTATCTTTTAATTTAGTTTTTCTTTCATATACGTTTTCATTATTAACGGCATAGACAAAAGATGATGGATCACCAATAATAGTTAAATTATTTCTTGCTCTTGTTACTGCTGTATAAATTATTTTTTTATAAAGCATAATTCTGTATGAAAATATTATTGGTAATATAACAAGTTTAAATTCACTACCTTGTGCTTTATGAATACTAATTGCATATCCATGTTTAATTTTAATAAAATCTTTTGGTGTATATTTTACAATATTACCATCAAAATCTACTGTTATTGTACTTCCAGTAATATCCATAATATAACCGATATCACCATTAAATACATTATTATCAGGATCATTTTCAAGTTGTAAAATTTTATCATTTTCTCTATAAATTACATCTTTTGATACAATACTATTTTGTCCTCTATCAGGATTAAATATACTTTGAAGTAATTTATTTAAATTATCTATACCATTTTCACCCTTATACATTGGCGCTAATAGTTGTATGTCATCAGATGTATATCCTTTTTCTATTGCCATTAAACATACTTTTTCAATATATTTTTTTAAATTAGATGCATTTGCCTCTATAAAACTATAATCTTCTTTTTTAGTTAAAAAGTCTTCACTTAAATCATTTTTCTTTATTTCTGAAGCAAGAGTTGCTATATAAGAATTTTCATCTTGTCTATAAAGTTCATTTAAAAAAGTTACATTAATCATATCACTATCAATTAAATCTTTTAATACTTTACCTGGTCCAACACTTTCAAGCTGATTATAATCACCTATCATAACTATTTTTATATTTTTACTAAGTCCTTTAAATAAATTATCAAGTAAATTAACATCAATCATACTTACTTCATCTATTATTACAAATTCTGCATTAGATTTATTACTTTCATTTACTAAAAACTTATTAGATTCTTTATTCCATTTTAAAAATCTATGTATTGTATATGCTGGAAGAAGACATGATTCACTCATTCTTTTAGCTGCTCTTCCTGTTGGCGCAAGTAATATAAGTTTACTAGTAAGCTCATCATAACTATATTTATGTAGTCTTCTATAAAGTTCTACAATTGCCTTTATTATAGTTGTTTTACCTGTTCCTGGTCCACCTGTTATTATACTGAATTTTTTTTCATAAGCATTTTTAATTGCTAAAATTTGTTTTTCATTATAAGAAACATCAAAATAATTTTCAAGTGATTCAATTTCTTTTTCGATTTTTTTATACTTTGTATCATTTTTATTTGTTAAATGATAAATTATATTTGCTATATTATTTTCTGAATCAAAATATTCTTTTAAGTAATATTCGTCTTCTTCAATTTTTATTTTACCCGTATTTGCAATTTCTATTAAAATATCATAAAATTCATCTTTACTAAATTCATAATCAAGTAGTTTAATAACTCCATCATATATTTCATCAAAGTAAAGAAATGTATCTCCATTTTTAAAACATAAATCGTTCATTACATATATAACAAGTGCCATAATTCTTCTTCCATCTAAATCACTTATATTAAGATTTTTACGAACTAGTTCTATTTTAGCAAAATTTATTTCATCAATATCATCTATTATGGCATATACATCTTCTTCTATTATATATTTTGTCATTTCTTTATAATTATTATATATAAGCATTGAATCTTTCATAGAAAAGCCTATTGAAGTAAGATATATAATTGTATCATAACTTTCATTATACTTACTTAATATATCATGTATATTTTTTGCTTTTGCTTCTTTCATATTTGGTACAAGTAAAAGGTTAGAATAATCTTCCATTATTAGATTTAATGTATCATCACCTAAAGTATTTACTATTTGTTTAGCACTTTTTTCACCTACTCCAGGAAATAAATCACTTGATAAAAAATCAATAATTGCATCTTTTCCCTCCGGTTTAACTCTTTCATATTCATTTACTTTATATTGAAGTCCATATTTTGGATTATCTACAAGTTCACCATAAAACATGTATTTTTCGTCTATAGTAAGTTCATGAAAATACCCAGTAAATGTTATAGTTGAACCAATATATTCTTCTAAATCAGCAGTATTTGTATCACTAACTTTAAATAAACCTATTATATAATTTTGATCTGACTTAAATATAATCTTTTTAAATGTTCCTTTTATATAGTCTTTCATATTTAACCTCACTAAATTTAATTATATCAAAAAAAGGTACATTTTTTAAGTACCTTATTATATTTTATAAACATATTTTTTTGTTTTAATATAATACATATCTGTCAATAGATTTTATATCATTCAAACTTAGTATAGCACTTTTTTAAAGTATTTCTATTTTCTAAACTTAAATTTTTAATCACATAAGTAAACAAATATATAAATGGAATTATTAGAACTGCATATTTTTTTAACAAACATATCAAGTTCTTCATTATTAAGTTCTGAATCAAATTAATTACATAACGTATTATGTCATCTCTTTCTTGCAAATTATTATATAATAAAAGACTTATTAATTCAAAAAAACTCCATAATCTATTAAATAGAAAAATGGAGTGTAATATTGACCCAGGGCTTCGAAAGTTTCCTGGGTACCAATCGCTTATAATTATACAATTTTTAAAATTAATGTCAATAGCTTTAAAAGAATTTATCCTATAAGTCCACCCATAAATTCATCATTTATGTAATCATTTAATTTAACCATTACAAGACTATGTAAAAGACCTTCATCACCTTTAAATTTAACTTTACCATAGTTTGATAAATGACCAATTAAATATCCATCAGAATATGTTTCAACTAATACTTCTAAAGATTTACCTATAAATTTTTTATAGTATTCATTTTTTAATTCTTCACTTACTTCAATTAATTCCTTTACTCTTTGCTTTTTAACATTTCCATCTATTTGATTTTTCATAATCGCAGCTGGTGTACCTTCTCTTTTTGAATATGGAAATACATGAAGCTCAGTAAATTTAATTTTCTTAATATTTTCTTTTGTTATATTAAAATCTTCATCTGTTTCACCTGGAAAACCTACTATAACATCACTTGTTATTGCTATATCTTTTCTAATACTTCTAATTTGATTTATTTTATTAATAAAATATTGCATATCATATTTTCTATTCATTGCTTTTAAAATCTTATCACAACCACTTTGAAGTGGAATATGAATATGATTAACTATTTTTTTACTTGTTTTAAGTACATCCATAAATTTATCTGTTAATTCTGTTATTTCAATTGATGATATTCTAATTCTTTCTAAACCATCTATTTGTTCTAACTCTAAAAGTAAGTCACTAAAATCATATTCTTTTAAATCTTGACCATAATGACCTGTATGTATTCCTGTTAATACAACTTCTTTATACCCATTTTTAACAAGTGCTTTTATTTCACTAATTACATTTTCTTTTTTCTTACTTCTTACATTACCTCTTGTATATGGAATTATACAATATGAACAAAAGTTATTACATCCATCTTGAATTTTAACAAATGCTCTTGTATGATTTTCAAATTTATCTAAATACATATCTTCAAAAGATGTATGAAATAAATCATAAATATTTTCTATTTTTTTATTATCTTTTATATATTCTTCTACTAAATCTACTATTTTATTTTTATCTTTATTACCTATAATTATTGAAACACCATCTATATCTTCTATTACTTTTGAATTAACCTGAGCATAACAACCCATGGCTACAACAACTGCATTCTTATTTTTATTACATGCACTTCTAAGCATTTTTCTACTTTTTTGATCACTCGCATTAGTAACAGAACAAGTATTTACTACATAAACATCTGCATAATCATCAAAAGATACTATCTCATAACCTCTTTTTTTAAATTCATTAATTGCGTATTCTGTTTCATATGCATTAACTTTACAACCTAATGAACAAAATCCTACTTTCATATTATACCTCCTTAAAACAAAAACAGTAAATAATTACTGTTTTATGATATCATAACTTTTTAATTAGTCAAGATTATTTCTAAATGTTTTTAGTTTTCCTAAAAATTCAGTTTCTCTTTCCATTTCATCTTCTTTTTCATTGATTTTAAATTCTTCTAAATCAATAAAATTCTCATCATTACTCTTATCTTTTTGCACTCCATAAACAGGTGATACAATTTGTGATGCCTTAAATGTACCAGAATATTCACTTTTTTTACACTTATATGAGTTATCTTCAATCTTTTTATTTTCTGATTTAATAACTTTAACAGGTTCTTTTTTCTCTTCTGCTTTTGTTTCTGCTCTATAAATTATTTTTTTTGCTCCTGCTCTTTTTACAAGTTCATCATAACTTATAATCGCATCTTTTTCTTGTTCCTCTTCGAAATTAGTTAAATCAATAGGCTCTTGTTCTAATGTATTTTCAATTAATTTTGATATTTCTTCAATACTACTTGGTTTTGTAATAATTACTTCCTCTTTTGGTTCTTCAATTTCTAAAGATTCTATTTCTTCTTCATCTAATTTTTCTATAATTTCAGGTGCATTTTTCTTTTCATTATTAACTATTGATTCTTTTGTTTCTTTCTTATTATCTTTTATCTCAGATATTTCCATTTTATCTTCTTCTTTTATTAAATCAGAATATCTTTTAATATTTTTGTTATCTATATCATATTTATTATTTTTCTTTTTAGTTATATGATTTATAACGGTTATACTTATAAGCATTAATAAAACAAGTATAATTAAAAACAATAGTATTTGACTACTTTTATCCATATCCGAAAATTTATATAGTAATGAATTAATATTTTTCATAATGCCACCTCATAATTTACTAAACTCATAATATAAATAGGAACAGTTTCAGTTCTTAAAATTAAATTACCTAAAGTAACTGGAATAAACCCATTTTTTTCTAATTTTTCTTCTTCAGAAACGGTAAGGCCCCCTTCAGGACCAACCACTATGATAATTCTATCACAATTTGTCGAATTTTGTAACACATTTTTAATAGTTTTTTCATTTTCTTTAGTTGAACATGTAAGTTTTAAATCATAATCTAATTTTAATACATCGTTTATAGACATAATATCTCTTACAATTGGTTTAATATTTCTATGAGATTGTTCTGCTGCTTCCTTTGTAATTGTATTCCATCTTTCTATTTTCTTTTTTTCTTTTCCATCTATTTTTATTTTACTTCTATCAGAATTTACAAGTATAAAATCATATACACCAAGCTCTGTACATTTTTGTAAGATAAAATCAAGTTTCTTTTCATTTACTAAAGAAACTGCTATTGTCACTTTTAAAGGAAGTTCATTATTTACATCAATAATATCTTTCACACTATAACTTACATCTTTTTTAGATATATCGTTTATCTCACACATATAAACTTTTTCATTATATACAATTTCTATTTTATCATTTAATTTCATTCTCATTACATTTATTATATGATGTTTATCTTTGTCACTAATATTTAAATCTTTATCTACTGCAAAATATCTCTGCATTTTTATCACCAATTTAATTATAAATTAGAAAAAAGTATTATACAATGAATTTTACGAACATTTATATTTCTTTACAAAATTTTACTAGTAAAATTTGTCGTATTTTGGTATACTAGTAATGTATGAGGAGAATGATATATGGATAATAATGATTTTATGGAATATAGTCCATTTTCAAATGGTTTTAGTATGCTTAATACATACGCTGAAGATTTAAGTAAAAAAGAATATGTTACTAATCCTGCGATTGCAAGAGATGAGGAAATAAAAAAACTTATATTAATATTACTTAGTCCAGAAAAATCTGCGGTCTTAACAGGTAAACCTGGTATAGGTAAAACTGCTATTGTAGAAGGATTAAACTATTTAATACAAAGAAAAGAAGTACCTAATGCACTTTTAAATACAAAAATATATAAAATTAATACATCTTCCCTTCTTGGAACATATACAAGTGATGGTGTTCAAGATTCTAAGCTTCAACTTTTAATAAACGAAATTATGGGTAAAAAAGATATAATATTGTTTATTGATGAAATACACACACTTGTTACTGCATCAAAAAACGGTGATGTTGACTTTTTAAATATGTTAAAACCAGGACTTGATAGAGGTGACATAAAAATAATAGGTGCAACTACTACTCAAGAATTTGAAGAGAACTTACTTAAAGATAAAGCATTTTTAAGACGTTTTGAAAGAATTGAAGTAGAAGAACCCGATCAAGAAACAACTGTTAAAATTCTTGTTGGTACAACAAAGAAAATAGAAAAAGCAACTGGTGTTAGATGGCCATATACAACTTGGGTTTTAGAAAATGTATGTAAATTTATAGTAAATATGACAAGTGAATATAAAAGAGTTTATGAAAATAATTCAAGATACCCGGATGTTTCACTTGCACTTTTATCAAAATGTTTTACATATGCTAGATTTGAAAACTCTGATATTGTTACATTTAAACATATATATGAAGCAATAAAAAATTGTACTAGTGTTTATTCTGATGTTGTACAAAAAGAAATTATTGTATTTAAAGATACATTTAAAGAATTTTTAGAAAAAGAAAATGTAGAGCTTAATTAACTCTACATTTTTAATTTATTATCTTTTTCATCATGAACATAATCAATTACAGATAAATTTAGATAATTTACATTTTCAGTTAAATTAATTGTCTTTCCTTTTAAAGCACCATCAATAACAACAACTTCAGGTCTATCACTATGACCAAAAAAATTTCTATTTACAACAGCAATATCACCATTTGATAATTTTACTCTTCTTCCTTTAGAATATATTGAAACACATTTTATAAAATGTTTTACAACTGTTGGATCAAATAATCTTTGACTTTCTGATACAGCACCATAATCTTTCATAAAATAGGTAATTATATTTTTAGGTGTCATACCTCCACTTTTATTAAATAAATATAAAGCATTTTCTGGTAAATCAATTAAAATAGACTTAGTATCATTATTAGATAAAGTATCATAAATATCAGCTACATGTAAAATAGATGCATATTTATATTTTTTTATAATTTCTGCTGGAACTTTATAGTATCCTTGTCCATTTTGATGTTCATGATGACATAATATACTACTTAAAACATTTTGTGATATTTCTCCTGTTCTTACGAAATCAGTATCTTTTAATAAATCAACTGTTAAATAAGGTAATATTTCCTCTTTTTTACATTTTAATCTATCAGTATATAATTTTTCAATATTAGAATCACTTTGATTACTTCTTGCAAAATCATGAAGTAAACCTGCAAGAGTTATTTCTTCTAACTCCTTTTCACTATATCCCATACTTTTTGCAATAATACATGACACAATTGCTACATTAACAGCATGTCTAGTAACATAATCGGATTTATTTCTAGTATCATAAAAATCAACATCATGTATATTGTAATTTATAATTTGATGGGAAATAACTTTTGATTGTTCTATTATTTCTCTAATTTGTTTATTTCTTATTGCTATTGATGTTTTAATTCTAACTTCTTCACCAATGTTATCCTCAATAATTATATTCTCAGTACCAGGAGTATCTACACAAAAAAACTCTGATATATCATTATAATCTTTTCGAAGTCTATCTATATTGCTTTCACTTAAAACCGCACCCGCAGGTAAAAGAGCTACACCATTTGAATTATAAATTGGTTTAGCAAGCACATCACCTGGCTCTAATTTATCTTTGCTTTTAATCTCCATATTATTTCACCTATTATCAATATTATCAAAATTCATTAATAAAGTCAATTTAAAAGAAGGCATTTTTACCTTCTAAAAAATTTTCTAAATTTTGTTATAAAATCATTATTATCATCTAAATTAGTCTTTGATAATTCACTAAATAACTCTCTTTGTTTTTTATCAAGTTTAGTAGGTATAACAACTTTTATAACAATATACATATCTCCAACTTTTGATGAATTAATGTATGGAACACCTTTTCCTTTAATTCTGTGTTTATCTCCATTTTGAGTTCCTTCTGGTATATTTAATACTATATTTTCTTTCATTAATGGAACATCTTTCTTACATCCTAAAGTTGCTTCTACTATATTTATTGGTAATTCCATATAAACATCATTACCATCTCTTTTAAATATTTGATGGTCTTCAATATGAAATTCAACATAAACGTCACCATTAGGTCCACCGTTGACTCCAGCTTCACCTTTTTCTTTTATACGAATTTGTTGGCCTTCATCAATACCTGCTGGAACTGTAACTGTAATTGTTTTTCTCTTTTTTATTTTACCTGTTCCTTTACAATCAGAACATACAGTATCAAATGATTTACCTCTTCCTGAACACTCTGGACATGTTGTTTTTGAAACAAATGATCCAAACATTGTTCTTTGTTCTTCTGTTACTGTACCAGAACCATGACATCTTGAACATTTCTTTTCACCATGTCCACCTTTACCATTACAGCTATCACAAGTTTCATATACATCAAGTGTAAAATCTTTTTTACATCCATAAACTGCTTCCATAAAAGATAACTTCATATCAAATAATAAATCTTTACCTTTTTGTGCTCTATTAGAACTCTTTCTGCTTCCACCACCAAAGCCAAAACCTTGGCCAAATACACCTGATAATATATCAGATAAATCTATATCATCAAAACCAAATGATGAAGATGAAAAGCCTCCGTTAAAGCCTCCGTTAAAGCCACCGCCAAAGCCACCATAACCAGCATTACCATTTTGATCAAATGCGGCATGACCATATTGATCATACATTTTTCTTTTATTTTCATCAGATAATACTTCATATGCTTCCTGTACTTCTTTAAATTTTTCAGCAGCATCTGGTGCTTTATTTAAATCAGGATGGTATTCTTTTGCTAAACGTCTAAAAGCACTTTTTATTTCTTTATCAGTCGCAGTTTTAGATACTCCTAAAACCTCATAATAATCTTTTTTTGCCAATTTACTTCACCTCTATTTTATTCATTATAAATTTCGATAAATTTGTCAATTAATGTACTAAAATTATTAATTGCATTTAAATAAACATTTTTATCTTTTAAATTTATACCTAATACTTTATATATATCACTAACATCATACTCACTACCAGTTTTCAAAAAATTAATATAATTATCAAGCATTTCTTTATTACCAGACAATATTTCTTTAGAAACATAAGATGCAACTGATACACATATTGAATAACTGAATAAATAATAAAACATATAATAATGACTTCTTGTAATCCAAGAACCTTTTTCATAATTACTTTCTATTTCATTTGGATAAAATTTAAGTAAACTTTTTTCGCACAAATTACATAAATAATCTTTTGTAAGTGTTCCACCTTCTTCAACATATTTATAAAATTCTTGTTCTAAATTTCCCTCCTGAATACCACCATAAAAATTACATTCAAATGTACTTAAAATATTTGATAATCCAGATAAAGCTTCATCTTTACTTCCATTATTAATTAAATAATTTGATAATAAAAATTCATTTGTTAAAGATGCTACTTCAGAAATTATACTTGGTGCATTTCTGTATTCTTTAATATTATTTTCATATAAATATTGATGGTGAACATGGTGACCTGATTCATGCGCTAATGTTGATACTGATTGTAAGTCATAATTAAAACTCATCAATATCTTAGAATTTTTTAAATCAGGTGATGAAACATTATATCCACCATTGCATTTTCCTTTATATTGACAAAAATCAACACATTTATCGTCAATTACATGCTTAAAATGATTTATATAGTCTTCTCCAAGAGGTTTTAATGCTTTTAAAACTAAATCACATGCTTCCTCTATACTATATTCATTGTTCATCTCATATAAATCAATTGGTGCATCCCATGGGGCACATTTATCTATTTTTAAAACTTTACTTTTTAAATCAAAATATTTTTTTAATATATCCTTAGTTTCCAATGCTGAACTTATTAATGAATCAAATACTTCATTAGGTAATTTTAACTCAAAAAGTTTTTCATTCCATGTAGAATCATATTTATGAATTTTTGAAAGTGTTACATTTGTCTTAACAAAATCATCTAATAAACCTGCACTAATATTTGCATATCTATCTTTTACCTTATTAAATTGTTCATAAACTTCTTTTCTTTTATCTCTAGGAAGTTTTTTCATTATTCTTCTGTAATTTGTAGTCATTAATTTTTCTATTTGTCCATCTGGCATAGTTACACTACCATAATCATTACAACCATTTAGCAAAGTTGATGACATCTGGCTATAACTATTTAATGTATTTGTTAATCTAGAACACAATTCTTCCTCATTTTTATCTAAAATATGATTCTTATATCTATATATATCATCTAACATACTTTTATATTTAAGTAATTTCTTATTTTTAAACAAATTATTATATTCATCTTTATTTAAACTTAATAATTCAGGATTAAAGAAACTCGATTTTGTATAATAATCTGTCCTTAATGTATTAGTTTTACCAACTAATTTAACGCCCAATGGATCATTTAAATCTTGATCATTGATTGTCATAGAATAAATATCTAAATCTACAATTTTCAAAGTTAAATTTGTATCAAATTCTAAAAATTCAAGTAATTTATCTGAATTTTTAGTACATCCAATATAATTATCAATAAGTTTAATTTCCTCATTCACTTCATCACAACTTTTGTCAAATTCATTAGTATCTTTAAATATATCAGTTAAATCCCATTTATATTTTAAAGGTACATCATTTCTTGTTTCATATTTATTCATATATTCTCCTTTTATTAAACAAATTTAGAAGCCCACTATTGGACTTCTAAACTTCTATTTATTATTTTTCTTCATAATCTGCATCTACTACTGAATCATCTTTTTTATCATCATTAGTGCTTTCAGATGTTGCACCTGCATTTGCTTGATTTGCTTTTGCAGCTTCTTCATAAACTTTAGAACCTAGAGCCATAGCTTTTTCATTTAATTTTTCTTTAGCATCTTTCATCTTATCTAAGTCATTAGAATCCATTGCTTCTTTAGCTACTTTAACAGCATCTTCTGCTTCACTCTTTTCTTTATCAGTAATCTTATCACCTAAGTCTTTAATAGCCTTTTCAGTTGCGAATACTAATTGTTCAAGTTCATTTTTAACATCTGCTTCTTCTTTTCTCTTAGCATCTTTTTCTTTATTTGCTTCTGCTTCTTTAACCATTTTATCTATTTCTTCATCAGAAAGTGATGTTGAAGCAGTAATTGTAATAGATTGTTCTTTATTAGTTCCAAGATCTTTAGCCTTAACATTAACTATACCATTAGCATCTATATCAAATGTAACTTCGATTTGAGGAATTCCTCTAGGTGCTGGTGGGATATTATTTAATTGGAAGTTACCAAGTGTCTTGTTATCACTTGCCATTGGTCTTTCACCTTGAAGAACATGTATATCAACTGCTGGTTGATTATCAGCTGCAGTACTAAATACTTGACTCTTACTTGTTGGAATTGTTGTATTTCTTGGAATTAATACAGTCATAACTCCACCCATTGTTTCAATACCAAGTGAAAGTGGTGTTACATCAAGAAGAACTATATCATTAACTTCACCTGTAAGTACTCCACCTTGGATAGCAGCACCCATAGCAACAACTTCATCTGGGTTAACTCCTTTAGATGGTTCTTTACCAAGTTCTTTCTTAATTAAATCAGTTACCATTGGTATTCTAGTAGATCCACCAACAAATATAACTTTATCAATATCATCTTTAGTAAGTTTAGCATCTTTTAATGCATTTCTAACTGGTTCTAGAGTTGATTCTACAAGATCACGAATTAATTCTTCAAATTTAGCTCTTGTTAATGTTGTTTCTAAGTGAAGTGGTCCATTTTCTCCTTGTGAAATAAATGGTAAGCTTATTTGAGTACTTGTTACTCCACTTAAATCTTTCTTAGCTTTTTCAGCAGCATCTTTTATTCTTTGCATAGCCATTTTATCAGTACTTAAATCAATTCCATTTTCTTTTTTAAATAAATCAACTAAGTAATCTGATACTCTATTATCAAAATCATCTCCACCTAAATGGTTATTACCTGATGTTGATTTAACTTCGTAAACACCATCACCAAGTTCTAGAATAGATACATCGAATGTACCACCACCAAGGTCATAAACTAAGATAGTATGTAAATCATCTTGTTTATCAGAACCATATGCAAGAGCTGCTGCTGTAGGTTCATTAATAATTCTTTCAACTTCAAGACCTGCAATTTTACCAGCATCTTTAGTTGCTTGTCTTTGTGCATCATTAAAATATGCTGGAACAGTAATTACTGCTCTAGTTACTTTTTCTCCTAAATAACTTTCTGCAGAACTTTTAATATGTCCTAAAATCATTGCTGAAATTTCTTGTGGTGTATATTTTTTACCATTTACCTCTATTTTTTCATCTGTACCCATTAATCTTTTAACAGAATAAACTGTATTTGGATTTGTTACCATTTGTCTTTTAGCGGCATCACCAACGATTATTGCATCATCTTTAAATGCTACTACAGATGGTGTAGTTCTATTTCCTTCTTGGTTTACAATGACTGTTGGATTTCCACCTTCTAATACTGCACAACAACTATTTGTTGTACCTAAATCAATACCTATAATTTTACTCATATATATCCTCTCCTTTATTTACTAACCTTTACCATTGCTGGTCTTATTACTTTATCTTTATAAGTATACCCCTTTTGTAGTACTTCTATTACTATATTTTCCTTTGTTCCTTCTTTTTCCTCTTGCATTACTGCTTGATGAAAACTTGGATCAAATTCTTTATCTATAGCTTCTATTTCTTTAACTTCAAACTTTTCCAATATATTTTTTAAACCATTATATATCATTGTCATACCCTTTTGATAACTTTCAATATCATTACTTGTAGCATCTACATTAAGAGCTCTTTCAAAATTATCTATAACTGGTAATAACTCAGTTATAAGTGATTCATTTGAATATTTTAGAAGTCTATTTGTTTCTTCATCTTTTCTTCTTAAAGTATTAACCATTTCTGCTGCAATTCTCATATTCTTATCTTTAAGAGCATTAATTTCATTTTGAAGTTCTTCTAGTTTTTTATCTTTCTTATGTTCCTTTTTATGTTCTTTAGGTTCTTCTGCTTTCTTTTCTTCTTTTATTTCTTCATTTTTGTTTTCTTCCACAAAGAAACCTCCTTACTTTTCAATCTCTTCTTTTAAGTATTCAAGTAAACTTACAACTCTATCATATTCCATTCTTTTAGGTCCTAGAATTGCAAGTGTTCCTTCTCTACCATTTACATTATATTTTGTTTTTATTACTGTCAAATCATCATCTATGTTGTTTTCATTACCTATGTACACATTTATACCAGAGTCATCTTCTTTAATCTTAGAAACAATATTGTCATTATCAAACTTATTAACTAAATCTTTAATTTTTCTAGCATCAGATGAAAATTCATCAAGTTCAAGTAAATTATTTTTACCCCTCATAGTCATATCTGCACTATCTTTAAAATTATTAAATGCATTATAGAACGCATTATAAAGTATTTCATGATGTTTTACATATTGATTAATAATTGGTTTAATTTCAAATTCAAGTTTAGATGTAACTTCATCAATTGGAGTACCAACAATAAGTTTATTAATAAGTTCAACAGTTTTATTTACTTCTTCCAGATTAGAACCTGTTATATTAATTATTTTATTTTCAACATGTCCTTTATCTGTTACAAGTATAGCTGTTACATTATTTTCATCAATTGGAATTGCTTCTACTTTTTTAAGTTTACTTTCTAAAGCATTATCCTTTAATATAACTGCTGTATAATTAGTCATTTCAGATATTATCTCTAAGCTTTTTACTATTGCATCACTTAATACTAATGAATTATTTTGAAATATTGTTTGAAGTTTTAATACATCTTCACCACTCATTTCTTTTGGTTTCATTAAGTTATCAACGTAATATCTATAACCTTTCTCAGATGGAACTCTACCTGATGATACATGTGTTTTTTCTAAGTATCCTAAATCCTCTAAGTTTGCCATCTCATTTCTAACTGTCGCACTAGATACATTTAATGAATCACAAATAGATTTTGAACCAACTGGCTTTGGTACTTTTATATACTCTTCAACTATAATTTTTAATATAGCACTTTGTCTTTCTGTAAGCATATATTCACCTCTAATCCAAGTGTACAATCTAATTATAGCACTTATTTTAGCAATGTCAATAGATGAGTGCTAAATAATTGAAAATAGACAATAAAAATTGTCTAATTTCTAATCAATCTTAATAAATGGTTCAAATAAATTATATCCAAAAAAGTATACTAAGGATGCAATTAAAACTAATGCTACTATTAATCCTATTTGAATTTTGAATATTTTTTTATCTTTCTTCTCTGCTTCTTTTTTTATTTCTTCTTCAGCTATTTTTTCTTCTTTTTCATCAATATCAAATAATCTATTAATATCAATAACAGTTCCTTCCGTTTCATTAGATTTTTGTTGTTTATTTAAAATATCATTACCATTAATTTCTTTATTTACTTCACTTTTATTATCATTTTCATCTAATGTTTCTATTTTTTCATCATTTGCTTCTTCAAAATCTAAAACTTCTATATCTTCGTTCATCTTTTTATTCTCCTTTATACAAAATTTACTAATATATCGTTTAACACATAAAAATATTTTTTAGGTACATATATATTTATTTTATCATCAATTAATAATTCTTTATTAATTAATTTTTTTATAGCTTCTACTTCATTTATATTTATACCATATTTTTTATTAAAATTATATTTATTTATTCCATTTGTAAGTCTTAAACCTAATATAAATTCATACTTTATTTTATCTTCTTTAGTAAGCAATTCATTTTGCTTTTCATAATTGTCACTTATATATTTAGATAAATTTCTAGTATTTGTATACCTTATATTATCTATATAACCTGCTGCTCCTAAACCAAATCCATAATATTCATTATTTTTCCAATATGTTAAATTATGTCTTGATTCATAAGAAGTAATAGAATAATTACTTACTTCATATCTATGATATTTATTTTCTAATTTTTTATCTATAAGATCATACATATCACTATCAAGATCATCAGATATATACTTTGTATTTTCAATATAAAGCTTAGTATTTTTTTCTATTATTAATGAATAACAAGATATATGCTTTATATCAAGTTTAAGTATTTTATCTATGTCTTCCTCTAAATCATTTAAACTTTCATTTTTAAGTGCATACATTAAATCTACATTTATATTATCAAAATACTTTTTAGCAAGTTCTACCTTTTCATTTATTATATCAGAGGTATAATTTCTACCTAAATATTTTAAATATTTATTATTAAATGATTCTATTCCAATACTTAACCTATTTACTTTATTTTCTTTTAATATTTCTAGTTTTTCTTCTGTTATATCTTCTATATTTACCTCAAAAGTAAATTCATATTCTTTACTTAATTTAAATATTTTAATAATAGAAAATAATTTATTTAATTCTGAAACACTTAAAGAGGAAGGTGTTCCACCACCAACATAAATTGTATCTAATATTTCATTCTTATAATTATTAGTAATTTCTTTTTCTAATGCATCTAAATATTTTTTAACAAAATTTTTGTTATATAAGAGTTTACAAAAATCACAATAACTACAAATATTATTACAAAAAGGTATATGTATATATGCACTTTTTACCATAACTATCTTCCTCTATTCAATAAAAATTATATCATAACAAAAGAAAAAAAACTATAAAAACATAATCTAATTATATTTTCTAGTTTCTTTATCTTTTTGATTTTGTGTTCTATGTTTTCCATACATATCATAAATTTTACTTTTTCTTTCTAAATCACTAGTTTTTTCAATTGAATCATATAAAGTAGATGTAGGTATACCATATATTTCTTCTACTTGTTTTAATGTTAAATCTTTTTCAATCATTTCATCCATTATGTATGTAAGTTTTTCTTCACTAATAGAACGCACACCTTCTCTAGATCCTATTTTACCACCTTTAATTTGTCCATCTATTATCACACTCATTTGTGCTTCTTTTACTTTTTTAAATAATTCTATATCAATACTTTGAAGTTTATCTTTGCCATTTATATACTTTTTTATTGAACTAGTAGACATATTAAAATGTTCTGCCGTTTTTATAATAGTTGCTTTATTATCTACTATATAATTTGCGACCGCTATTATTCTTTCTTCCATATTTTTATCCATATCAATCCTCCACGCTTAGTACTTCAAGAAATGCTTCAGGAGGAAGTTCTACACTTCCAATTGTTTTCATTTTCTTTTTTCCTTCCTTTTGCTTTTCTAGTAATTTTCTTTTTCTTGAAATATCTCCACCATAACATTTAGCAAGTACATTTTTTCTATTTGCTTTTATATCACATCTAGCAATAACTTTATTATTACAACATGCTTGAACAGGTACTTCAAATAATTGTCTTGGAATTATTTCTTTTAATTTTTGAGTAATTGCATTACCCCTTTTATATGCGAAATCTTTATGAGTAATAATAGAAAATGCATCAACTATATCACCATTAAGCATTATATCAACCTTAACTAAATCACTTGGTTTATTACCAATAAATTCATAATCAAATGAAGCATAACCTTTTGTTGTACTTTTTAACTTATCAAAGAAATCATATACTATTTCAGAAAGTGGAAGTTCATAGTGTATATTTACTCTTGTATCAATATAATCCATATTTATAAAATTACCTCTTTTATTTTGACATAATTCCATAACAGGTCCTATAAATTCACTTGGTACAAAAATATTTGTTTTAATATATGGTTCTTCTATTTTACTAATTACTTGTCTATCAGGAAGTTTAGTTGGATTATCAACATAAACTATATCACCATTTGTAAGTGTTACTGTATAAATAACTGATGGACTTGTAAGTATTATTTCAATATTAAATTCTCTTTCTATTCTTTCTTTTATTATATCCATATGAAGAAGTCCTAAAAACCCACATCTAAAACCAAATCCTAAAGCTTTACTTGTTTCAGGTTCAAATGTAAGTGATGCATCATTTAGTTTTAATTTTTCAAGTGCATCTCTCAAATCATTATATTTATTTGTTTCTACTGGATAAATACCTGAATATACCATTGGTTTTATTTCTTTATAACCTGGTAATTCTTCTTTAGCAGGATTATCATCAAGAGTTATTGTATCGCCTATTTTTACATCACTTATTTTTTTAATAGATGCACAAACATATCCAACATCACCAGAAACAAGTTCTTTTACCTTTTCTTCTTTTGGAGTTGATACACCAAGTTCTGTTACTTCGTGACTTGCTCCTGTACTCATAAATCTTATTTTGTCTCCTACTTTTAATTTACCATCTACTATTCTAGTTTGGATAACTACTCCTCTATATGAATCAAATACACTATCAAAAATAAGTCCTCTAAGATTAGAGTTTATTTCACCATTTGGACATGGAATTTTATCTATTACAGCATCAAGTAATTTATCTATGCCAAAACCTGTTTTTGCACTTGTTAAAATTATTTCATCATCACTAAAACCAAGTACTTCTCTTAATTCTTTTTTTACTTTATCAATATCAGCATTAGGTAAATCTATCTTATTTATAACTGGTATTATAGTTAAATCATTTTCTAAAGCTAAATATACATTCGCAAGTGTTTGTGCTTCTATTCCTTGTGCTGCATCAACTACTAAAATTGCTCCTTCACAAGCAGCTAAACTTCTAGACACTTCATATGTAAAATCTACGTGACCTGGTGTATCTATTAAATGAAGTGTATAACCTTTATAATTTAACTTAACCGCATTAAGTTTTATTGTTATTCCTCTTTCTCTTTCAAGATCCATATTATCAAGAATTTGATCTTTTGTTTCTCTTTTTGTAACTGCTCCTGTTAATTCAAGCATTCTATCTGCTATTGTACTTTTACCATGATCTATATGCGCAATTATTGAAAAATTTCTTATTTTGTCTTGATTCATATTTCTTCACCTAAAAATAATTATACTATAAAAAATAAGAATAGACAATTCTATTCTTACACATACAATTAACTCATTCTTTTGTTATGTATGTACCTGTTACAAATATACTCCAACCTGCATTTATAGGAATAGTATCACTATCTGTCATTACCATTGTACCTGTTTGAAGTATTCGCGTATAAAGAGGTTTTACACTATTACCAGAACCATCTGCCTTTAATGTATATGAATATAATGTTGGATAATAACCGTCAATTGGTCTTGGAAAATTCTTAAATATTTCTGTTGGAAGATTTACATCTTTTGAAATATTTGATTCATTAGTAGTAAACTCTATATTAACCATTACTTTATTTCCTTGTTTAATATATCCACCATTATATATAATTATATTACTGTTAGATATAGTTGGTTTTATATAATCTTTATTATTAAGTTGATCATTCATTTCTGTAATTTTTGAAGATAAATTTTTATTGTCTTCTTTTAAACTTGTTATTTCATTTTGCATACTAGTAATTTTTGTATTTAGTTCAAAAATTTGATCTTGAACACTACCTGATGCATCATAATCTATATTATCTACCACTTTATCTGTTATATTTTTATTAAGAGATTTTGAATTATTCATAGTTTGTATAAGCATAAGCATACTTACTAAAAATAACACAAGAACACTAAACATTATTATTGTACTTGCATATCCTTTATTATTCATTTTCATTTTACAACACCTTCTACCATATATATTAAGTATATATTATTTTTAAATTTTATTCAATAAGTTTTTCAACAACTTTAAATGTTTTTTCTAATGATCCTGTTATACCATTATTAATTAAATCAGATAATGTATTTCCTATTTCAGTAACCTTATTATCATATTTTACTTTATTATCAGTTAAATAATCTTTAATATCAACTTTTTTTCCATTTTTTATATCATTTTCAAACTCTTTCATTTTTTCTTCTGTCATTTTATTTTGTTCACTTTTTTCATATTCATAATATCCTGAAACTGACGCAACATAAAAAGAAATATACAAAGTAAATAATACAAACATTATAGTATTAAATATCTTTTTTGGTTTTATTTTCAAAGTTATATCACCCCTTAATATATTTTATTATTATATTACTAAGTGCTTCTACAGTATTCATTACCTCTTCCATTGTATTTTCCTTTGCTCCAATTTCAATTAAAATAACATTATTATTTAAATCTTGATTATATATTGCCTTTCTTTCAAATATACCTCTAGATAATCCAGGATATAACTCATCAGATATATTATCTAGTGATTTCATTAACTTTTTATTTTCTAAATAATTAGGATTATTAGTACCTAATACAAATAAAACTCTTGCATAATCTTTTCCATTAATATTTGCAGTAGAAATCTTTTTACTAACTGCATCTCTATGTATATCTATATAATATTTTAAAGTACTATATTTTCCCATTTTATCTTTTATAAAAATTCTAGTAGTTGAATAAAAATCATTATCTTTTATACCAGATACTCTAATAAATTCATTAATATTAGTATCTTCTGTTATTGTACTAATTCCTGATTTATTTAACTTTTCAGATAATAAATATGAAGTCATAAGTACATTTGGTTTAATATTAGTACTTTCAAATCCATTACTAGAATATGTTTCAAGTTGATGAGTATTATATAAATATATTATTGGATTTTCATTTTCTTCTACCATATTTTCTACATATGATGTAATTTTAGAATAAACATTATTATCATAATCATCATCTATAGCTGTTTTATCTTTTTCATAAACTACTTCATTTTGCTTAGGATTATTTTTTATTTTACTATCAAGTAATGTTTTAGGATCTTTTAAATTAATATTAGATACTAGTTTTATTCCCTCTTCTAATAAAATCTTTGAGTTTTTATTGTTGTAGGAATTTTCTAATAAATAATCTACATATTTTTTATCTCTAACATCAATATTTTTTTTATTTAAATAATTAAATGTTAAAGAATAAGAAATATAAATAAGTAATACAAATAAAAATAATTTAAATATACTTCTTTTATAACTTTTCTTTTTACTATTATTTTTAAGCTTTATTTTTTTCATAAGTATCACCCTAGTAGTATGATAGTATGAATTATATAAAATATATGTCGATATGTATAACTAAAACATAAATTTTACACTATAAATGATTTACTTTTTCATGAAGTGCATTATTTATACCAGAAGATACTAATTTAGATAATTTATCTATTACAAAATCAACTTCTTTAGGTGTCACAATCATATTATATCCAATAGGATTTATAGCTTCACCAATTAAACTTCTAAATTCTTCTTTTGATAAAGTACCAAGCATTCCAAATAAATTTTCTTTTTCGTTATTAGAAAGGTTTCCCTTATCTATATTAGTTCTTACTATTTTTAATTTTTCTTTAGGTTTATCTATATTATTTTTCATGTGATAAAAATAGTTTTCAAGATAACTAAATGTATCTGTTACTATTGTTACTGTATCTACTACTGTTGGAATACCAATTGCAAATACAGGTATATTTAATATATTTTCACTTATTTCTTTTCTAGTATTACCAATACCTGAACCTGGATTTATTCCAGCATCTGTAATTTGTATTGTTTTATTTACTCTATTTACATTAGATGCTTTAAGTGCATCTATAACTATTATAAAATCTGGTTTTAATTCTTTAGCAATTGCGTAAACGACATTACTTGTTTCCATTCCTGTCTGACCCATTACCCCTGGATTAAATGCAGAAACTACTCTAAAACCTTCTTCAACATTAAGTCCCATATCAAAAAAATGATTTGTAACTATTATATCGTTTACAGACTTAGGTCCTAAAGAATCAGGTGTACTTTTTTCATTACCAAGACCTACAATCATACATGAATCATCTGTTTTTATGTTATGAACTAAAAGCATATTCTTTATTTCTTCAATAAAAACTTTTTCTACTTCTTTACTATTATTAAAATCAGTAACATCATCAAATTCAATTGTTATATATTTACCTATATTCTTATTAAATTTATCTTTATTATCTTCATTAATATCAAGTGTAATTACATTTATACTACCATTTTTCTTTTCACTTACATATTTACTTTTATCATCTTCATTAACTTCTTCTAAAGCTAAATCTGTTCTTACATTTAAAGAACTTAAATCAATATTGTGACTCATTTATATTCACCTCTTTACTATTTTTACCAAAAATCACAATTATTATTGATTTTTTGTATATTATTTGATAAAATTAATGGAGTTAGAGGTCATGGAGGTGAAAAAATGGCAAATATCAAGAGTGCAAAAAAAAGAATTAAAGTTAATGAAACTAAAAGAGCTAATAATGTACCTGTAAAATCTGTTATGAAAACTACTGTTAAGAAAGCTTTAACAAATCCTACTGCTGAAACTTTTAATGAGGCAAACAAAAAAATTGATAAAGCTTTAAAAAGTGGAATTATTACAAAAAATAAAGCAGCTAGACAAAAATCTCGTATAGCTAAAAAATTAAACAATAATAATTAATATCTTTTATAGATATTTTTTTTATTTTTTGATATCATTATTATAGGTGATAATATGAAAAAACTAATAACAATTGTAATTGCTTTACTTTCATGTTTAAATATTGTAGATTCAAAATACACAAATAATCAAATAATAGATTATATAAAAAACACATATTTAAATAAAGATTATTATATTACTACTAATTTAGATGCACTTAAAATAAATGAATATAAGATTAAAAACTATAATTCTTTTGTAAATGATACTGATAATTTTAAACCAAAAAATAGGCAAGAATTATTTAATGTATATTATACTGTTTTAAATAATGGATGGGATAATTTTTCTTTTTATTGTGATAAAAAATATACAAATTGCTTAAACGATATTGAAGTAATTTCAAAAGATAAAGTAACATTTTCATATATGAATCAATTAGTTCATCCTTTTAACTCATATAGTTCAATTGAATCAAACTATAGTAATAACGGCAGAATTGATATAAAGATTAATAAAAAATATAGTGTTGATGATATAAAAATGATTAAAGATAAAATGAATGAACTAATAATTAATTTGAATATTAATTCATATAATAACGTTACCGATAAAATTAAAGTGTTTCATGATTATATAGCAAATACAAATAAATATGATTCTGATAGAGCAAATAAAAACAATTCAAAATATCATTCTGATTCTGCGATTGGAACATTATTTGAAGGTATGAGTGTATGTAGTGGATATACTGATACTTTATCAATATTTTTAAATATGATTAATGTTGATAATGTTAGAGTTTCTACTGAAAATCATATATGGAATGCACTTAAATTAGATGATAATTGGTATCATATAGATCTTACTTGGGATGATCCTATTACTACAAGCGGACAAGATATAATTATATATGATTATTATTTAATAACAACAAGTGAGTTAAATCAAAAAAATGATAATGAACATAAATTTAATTCTTCTGTTTATGATTATTTAAAATAAAGGACTATTTAAAATAGTCCTTTATTTTTTCATTAACCTTATTTATAGTATTATCAAAATTATTAAAATCTACATTAAACCAATTTAAATTTAATTTATTATTAAACCATGTATATTGTCTTTTAGCATAATGTCTACTATTTTTTTTGATTAAATCAATTGCTTCTTCTTTTGTTATTTTTTTATCATAGTAAAGAAATAATTCCTTGTATCCAATAACAGTTCTTAGGCTTTTTGCATTTTTATTTTTATTATAAAAATATTTAGCTTCATCTTCTAATCCGTTTTTAAACATTATATCTACTCTTTTATTAATTCTATCATATAAAATATTTCTATCTGTTGTAAGACCGATAAAATATACATTATCATATAAAAGATTATCACCAGTTTTATTTTCTGCACCATTTTCTAAATTAATTAATTCACGAACAAGTCTTCTGTTATTATTTTTATCTACAACTGAATTTGGATTTATTTTGTATATTTTATCTAATAATTCAGAGTTTGTTAAATTATCATATTTATGACTTTCTTCTTCTTTATTAAATCTATAATCATATAATAATGCTTTAATATAAAGTCCAGTTCCACCTACAATAATTACATTTTTATTTTCTTTTAATAATTTATTAAGTACCTTTCTTGCATCTATTTGATAATCATATACTGTATAATCTTCATCATATTCTTTTATATCAAATAAATGATGAGGAATACCTTCTTTTTCTTCTTCTGTTACTTTTGCGGACGCTATATCTATTTTCTTATATATTTGAACACTATCTGCATTAATTATTTCTGCATTATATTTTTTTGCAAGTTCTATACTTAATTTTGTTTTACCTACGCCAGTTGGACCAGATATTACTATAATCATATTTTTACCTCCAAATTATCTAAAAAATAAATATCTTTCTTCATATGGAACATATTTTTTTATTTTGCTTATTTCTTCTTTTGCTTCTCTATTACTACCAATATCTAATAAAGATGGAAAAGAAAATATAAAATCATTATTTTTTTCATCATACATAAGTTTTGGAATTTGAACTATATTAAAATCCATTAAAAGATAATTAAAAAATTCTTCATAAATATTATCTATTGAAGTTGTTATTGTTCTTGAAATAGTTGTTTCAATTTTTGAATAACCAAACATCATAACAAGTAAATCATTACTTATATCTTTAAATATCTTTGAATTTTTTAATTTTTCATCTAAAAAACCATAATTTTTATATGCACAAAGTTTTGATATAAGATTATTAATCATCTCATTTATATCTGCTGATTTTAAACCTATAGAAAATATTTTATCATATATATCTTTCTTTATCTTTGAATATTCATTAATTAAATTTAATGCATTATCATTATAGATACCTTTAGTATAAAAAGGTAATATATCAAATATATTAGCATTATAATTAACCATATTTAATACATCTATTCCTGTTATATCACTTGAACATTTAATTATTTTAGTTGGATTATTTGCATCATAATACATTTTTAATTCTTCACTAATTATAGGTTCTATTAAAACAAATTTACATTTTTCACTATTTAAATCAACATAATTTAAATAATAAGAATCAAATATATCATCCATACTTACATCTTTTACGTATAATTTTTTATTAATCATTTCTTCTATTTTTTCTTTTATCCTAGGAAATGCAGCAAAATATTTATAATCATTAATATCCATAAAATAAATATTATCTTCATATACCAAATATGTTAATTTTTTATTTATTACATAATTAGCATAATCATTATTCAAAAATGATAATGCATCTTTTACATGATTATTTATAATTGTTTCATAATGATTACTATTTGAACTACAATATAATCTACCATCAGGATCTATAAAAAGAGGTGTTAAATACATAATAAGTGGTTCTAAACCTAATTTTTTTAAATCTTCATCTTCACTATTTACTATGTTTTCTTTTTTTAACCTAAATGTTATTTCATCATAAAAAGGTATAGCCATATTTATCACCCACAGTTAATTATTTTTTTAAATACTTCCTCACTCATCATTTCATGTCCTTCATAATTCATATGAAGTCCATCTTTAAATAAAGGAACACCATTAAGGCATATTATATCACAATTATGTGAATTAAAATACTTTATTATTTTTTTTCTTTTTTCTTCACTATTCTTATTAAATAATGGCTGAGTTAAACCATATTTAAAATTAATTGGCATTATATAAATTATCTTTGGTAATTCACCTTTATTATAGTATTTATTTTTATGAAGTAAATTAGAATTATCTTCTATTAATGCTTCTTTATACCATAATAAATCTTTTATAATATCTTTATAATCTTTATTATATTTTATTTGTAAATCATTACTTCCAAGCGCAATTATAAGAATATCTATTGGTGCATGTGATTTATAAATAGATAAAAATGAATCTTTACCATTTTTAAATGGTTCTTCCATATCAAAATTACCTGCAATTCTGCCTGGTAATCCTTCTTGAATTACTTTGTACTCACTTCCAAGTTTTTTTTGAAGTATATTTGCCCACTGTTTATCATCATCTATTCTTTTACCTAAAAAGAAATTATCTCCCCAAGTATTAGAATCACCGTATATTAATATCTTTTTCATTTTTCCTCCTTAAACCGCTCTTTTAAATAGTTTATCTAATTCATATTTTGGATAATGTATTATTGTTGGTCTACCATGTGCACAGTTAAATGGATTCTCGCACTTTTTTAACCTTTCAATTAAAGTCTTCATTTCTTCCATAGAGATTGGATCACCTGCTTTAATAGATGCTTTACATGCCATCATTGCAGATATACTATCATTAAATCTTTCTAAATCAAAATTCTTATTCATAGTTATTATCTTTTCTAGGCAGTTTCTAATAAATACTTCTTCTAAGCCTTCTTTAAACCAAGTAGGATGTGCTTTAACAATAAATGAATTCATACCAAATTCTTCAATATCAATACCTAAACTTTTTATAAAATCCATATGTTCTTTTATTATTAAAAATTCTTCCTTAGGATATTCTAAATTTATTGGAAACAACATACTTATTGTATCTTTAGTAGGATTTGCCATTGCTTTTTTATATTTTTCATAATTTATTCTTTCAGCAGCAGCATGTTGATCCATTAAATACATTCCTTTTTCACTATGACATACAATATATACACCAAGTACTTGTCCAACTGGTTCCATAAGTGGGAATTCTCTTTTTTGTTCTTCTTTTGTATCTGTTGGTTGATAGTTATAATCATTTTCTTCTTCTTTTATAATATTGTTATTAGATGAAAAATCAAGTACATATTCTTTTACTTCTTTTTTTTCTTCCTCATTAACATTAATAGTTTCTACTATATTATCAACTTTTACACTAGAATTATCTACTGTAGGCGCTAAAAAGTGAGAATTTAATGCTTCTTTAATCTTTTCAAAAACTAAATTTTTTAAGTCATCAAAATTACTAAATTTAATATCCATTTTTGATGGATGAACATTAACATCTGTTAATGATGGATCAACATCAATATTTAAAACTACTACTGGATATCTATTATCAAATTTATATTTATGATATGCATCATTTATTACTTTATTAAGTTCTGAATTTCTAACTACTCTTCCATTTACTATAGTTATTATATGATTTCTATTAGACTTAGTAACTTCAGGAAGTGATACATAACCATATACTTCATAATCATTTGTTTCACCTTTAACTAAAAGCATTTTTTTAGAAGTTTTAACTCCATATATATCATTTATTGTCTTAAGTAAATTACCACTTCCACTAGTTTTAAGTACAATATTACCATCATTAATAAGTGTAAACCTAATATTTGTATGAGATAGTGCTTCTCTACTTACAACCTGCGTAACATTAGCAAGTTCTGTATATAAACTATTTAAATATTTAAGTCTAGCAGGTGTATTATAAAATAAATCTTTTACTTCTATAATAGTCCCTCTTCTCATTTCACCATTTTCTTTTTTTACTAAATCTCCTGCTTCAAGTGTATAAATAACGCTATCTACTCCATCACAAGAAGATATAACCACATTTGATACACTTGCGATTGATGGAAGAGCTTCACCTCTAAATCCTAATGTATTTATATTAAATAAATCATCTTCATCTTTAATCTTACTAGTTGCATGTGAACCAAAACAAAGAAGTGCATCATCTTTATCCATTCCAATACCATTATCAGTTACTTTTATTGATTTTACACCTGATGATTTCAATTCTATTTTAATTTCTGTTGCTTTAGCGTCTATACTATTTTCTACAAGTTCTTTAACAACTGAAGCACATTTTTCTACTACTTCACCAGCTGCTATTTTATTTGCGAGTGATTCACTCATTACTCTTATTTTTCCCATATACTACACCTACTTACTACTTAATTATAACATATTATTTATCATTATTTAATATAATATTACAGGTGAAAATATGAAAATAAACTATAAGAATAAAATATGTAATGATCACTTATATTTAGGAAATAAAATAAATAGTAATTATTTTGAAGGTTGGTATTTTAAACACGTAAGTAAAAATAAAAAATATTCATTATCTTTTATAATAGGTATTTCTAAATCAAATAAAGAAGAAGTTTTTATACAAGTAATAGAAAATATAACTAATAAATCTTATTATATTAAATATGATATTAAAGATTTTGAATATAGTAATGATCCTTTTTACATAAAAATTAAAGATAATTACTTTTCTCTTGATAAAATAGTAATTGATATTGATAATAAAATTACTATAAAAGGAATAATAAATTATTCTAATTTAACTAAAATAAATAAAAATATATATTCACCTAATATTATGGGTCCATTTGCATACCTAACTAATATGGAATGTAATCACTCTGTTATTAGTTTAAGACATAAACTAAATGGACAAATAAATATTAATGATAATATAATCAATTTTGATAATGGTACTGGATATATAGAAAAAGATTATGGAAATAGTTTTCCTAAAAAATATATATGGCTTCAAGATAATACAAATAAAAATAGTAGTATATTTTTTTCTATGGCATATATTCCTATATTAAAATTTGGATTTACTGGTATAATAAGCATACTTGAAGTAAATAAAAAACAATATAGATTTGCTAGTTACTATTTTTCTAGAGTAAATTTAAAAAAAATAAATGATAATAAATATATAATTACAGTTAAACAAGGACTAAAAAAACTTATAATAAATCTTGATTATTATAAGTCTAATAAATTATCTTCTCCAGTTAATGGAAATATGAATGGAGTAATAAAAGAAAGTTTAAATAGTAAATGCACCATTTCATTATATAAACTAAATAAAAAAATATTTGAAGATGTCTTTACTTCATGTGCAGCAGAAGTATTTAATTACTAAAGAGGATAATAAATGTTATTTACTATCCTCTTTTAAATATTCTCTTAATGACTGAACTACTTCTTCTGGAAGTACCTTTTTTAATTCTTCATCACTAGCATTTTTTATACCTGTTAAATTTTTAAATTCTTTAATTAATGCTTTTCTTCTTTTTTCACCTATTCCAGGAATATTATCTAGTACTGATGAAAGTGATCCTTTACTTCTTATTTCTTTATGATAACTAATCGCAAATCTATGAACTTCTTCACTTATTTTTTCTAAGAAATGAAATAAATTACTATCCTTTTCTATTTCGATTTCTTTTTCATCTGAAACAAGTGCACATATTCTATGTTTATCATTCTTTTGCATACCATAAACAGGTATATCTAAACACAAATTATCAAGTATTTCTTTACATGCATTTATTTGAATAAGTCCACCATCAACTAATATTAAATCTGGTTTAATTAAATTATCATTAATTACTCTTGAGTATCTTCTTTCTATTACTTCTTGCATTAGGTGATAATCATCTTTTGCATCACTCTTTATTTTATACTTTCTATAATCTTTTTTACTTGCTCTTCCATCTACAAATACAACCATACCACTTACAGTATAAGTACCAAATAAATGTGAGTTATCAAATGATTCAATCCTATGAATAGTAAATCCTAACTTTTCACTTAATTCTTCATTTGCTTTTACACTTCTATCTAAATCATTTTTAATTAAATCAAATTTTTCCATTATCTTTATTTTAGCATTTTCTTCTGCCATATCTATTAAATGTTTTTTTGCTCCCTTACTTGGAGATAATACTTTTACACCTAGTGCATCTGATAAAAGATCTAAGTCTAAGAAATCTGGTACAAGGATTTCTTTAGGTAAATCATTATTTTCATAAAACGATAATATAAAGTTATTTAAACATTCTTCTTTTTCTTCATTTTGTTCATAAATATAACTATTTCTTTCAACTAATTGTCCACTTCTAGAATGAAATACCTGCATAGATATATAACCTTTATATTCATAAGCATTAAATATATCTCTATTTACATTATCAGTTAAATCTATTTTTTGTTTTTCAAGTACTTTATCTATATAATCTAATAATTCTTTTATTTCTCCTGCCTTTTCAAAATTTAATTTTTCTGATGCGTCATACATATCTTTTTTTAACTTAATTACTATATCATTATAATTACCATTTAAAAAGGAAGTTATTTCTTTTACCATTTCTTCGCATTTTTCTTTATCTACATTTTTAGTACAATATCCAAGACACTCACCTATATGATAATATAAACATGGTTTATCAGGAAATGTTTTACATTTTCTAAGAGGATATATTCTATTTAACATATTTACAATACTTCTTGCGGCATATGAACTAGGATATGGTCCAAATAATTTAACATCTTTTTTTACTCTTTTATGTCTTGGTCTTACAATATCAAGTTTTGGATATGGAATAGTTGTAAGCGCTATATATGGATATGATTTATCATCTCTAAAAATAATATTATATTTAGGATCATATTTCTTTATTAAATTAATTTCTAAAAGAAATGCCTCTTTTTCTGACTCTGTAACTATATATTCAAATGTTGATATATTTGAAACAAGTGCTTTTGTTTTACCTGTTTTTTCTCCTCTAAAATAACTACTTACTCTATTTTTAAGTATTTTTGCTTTACCTACATAAATAACCTTACCTGTATTATCTTTCATAAGATAACAACCTGGTTTTCTAGGTAATAATGCAAGTTTACTTTGTATATGTTTTTTTGTATTTTCATCCATATTAATCATTCCTTCTAAATTAAAAAGATAAAAATGTTTATTTTTTATATATACATATTTTATCTTTTTCTATGTTTTCTTTTAACTTTTCACCAATAAGATTCATATCAACAACATCAAATGTATAAATGCATCTTAATTCATCTAGTTCTCTTTTTAATTTTAATGTAACATCACCTTTTTGCACTATTGCAATATCTATATCTGATTTATCATTATAATCCCCTCTTGCTCTTGATCCAAAAAGATAAACACATTTAATATTTTCATATTTTTTTATAACATTAATTATATCATTAAATACTTCTTTTTTTAGTTCATACATTTTAAGATACTTCCTTTATTCTTTTTATAAATTTTTCGAATTCTAAAACATATTTATTAACTATATTATCTTTTATTCTATTTGCAGTATTTTCATCATATGTATGTGATGTTAAATTTCTATCTTCTAGTATATCAAGCCAAAGTTCACCATTTTCTATTAAATCTTGTTTATATGATTCTTTTATTACACTTCTTGGTGAATATACTTCTAACACCAAGTTTTCATCTAAGTACTTTTTCATAAGTTTCCAAGATAATTCTGTTACAAATTCAAATCTTTGAATAATTGAATCCCTAAGACCATCTTTTATTATTCTATCTTCTTCTTTTTCATATGCATCAATAATTATTTTTAAATTTTCAAAAACCTTTTCTAATTGTTTAATCTTGTCATTAATAGATATAATAATCACATCCTTTATTAAATTATATCATATTTTTATAAATTATAGTATAATTGTTTTAGGTGAAAAGAATGTATATTATAGATAAAAATGCTGAAAATGAAATAATTATTAAAAAATCAAGATTTATTACAAAACTATATTATATTGAAGATGTAAATAAAGTTAATGATATTATTAATGAACTAAAAAAAGAATACAAAAAATGTACTCATATTTGTTACTCATATATTATAGGACAAAATGCTAAAGCAGTTGATGATGGTGAACCATCTGGTACAGCTGGTAAACCTATTTTAAATGTACTTCAAAAAAAAGATATGACTAATGTTTTATGTGTTGTTATTAGATATTTTGGTGGAATTAAATTAGGTGCTGGTGGACTTGTTAGAGCATATACTAAAAGTGCATCAGAAGTAATAAAATTAGTTAATTTAACACAAAAAAAATAAGTTTTTTAAAAACTTATTTTTTATATAAAATTCTAACATCTAATTGATCATGTAATCTATCTAATAGATTACCTCTTTTTTTTGTTATTACTTTTAAATATTCTATATATTCATTTTTTTGATCTAATGGATTTTTTTTATACTCTTCTATAGAAAGATTAATTATATTGCTAATATAACCAATTTTAATAATTTTTTCTTCTATAGTCTCTTCATTTAATTTATCTAAATACTTTGTTATATCAATTAACATATCTAACATAATATCACTCCTAATTTAAATAAATTAGAGGAATAGAATCAACATCTGTTTCATTTTCAGGGTATACTCTTTCCATTAATATTTTGTGACATTCTAGAAAAAAATTTGCATCCTTGATTTCTTTACTTCCACAATTATCCTTTTTAATTAAACTCATTAATTTTTTTTAATTATTAACACTTTTAGCATATATATTACTAGGAAATAGTAATATAACTATCATAATTAATATACATAAAAACTTCTTCATAAAACACCTACTATATCTTTTAATAATTATGACAAATATATTTTAAATTTTTAATAGTTAATATTAAAAAAATTAAATTGTACATTAGTTTTAAACAAAAAAAGAACTATGAATTTATTCATAATTCTATTTGATTTACTATTTTATTTGTCAAGTAACCATTCTAAAACATTTCTAATTTTTATTCCTTCTTCATTAGAAACAGGTATTTTGTCTGAAGTTAATATTATTTTTTCATAATTATCATCTATTTTCTTTAATGATCGTAATTCTCTGTCTAATATCTTTGTATCGTTCTCATCCACTCCCTTTAAAGTGTCAGTAACTTGAACATACATTCTTCCTTCATTGTTTATCGCAACAAAATCTACTTCATATTCATCTATTTTTCCTATATATACATCATAGCCTCTTCTTAAAAGTTCAAAATATACAACATTTTCTAATATATGACCAAAATCACCTATTTTTCTTCCTAGCATAAAATATCTAAATCCCAAATCTGAAACATAATATTTACCTTGAGTCTTCAAATATTCTTTTCCTTTTATATCATATCTTGAGACTTTGTATAAAAAGAAACTTTCTGCAAATCCTTCTAAATATCTTTCAACTGTTCTTACATTTATATCTTTACCATCACTTATCATAGTATTTGCTATATTATTTGTAGACACAAGATTACCTATATTATCCATAGCAAAATTAGCAACATTTCTTAATAGTGTTTCATCTTGTATTTTTTTCCTTGTCATAACATCTTTTATTATTATGTCATTATAAACACCACTTAAATACATACTTACATCATCCTCAGTATCTAATGATGTTGTATATGGAAGTGAACCTAATGAAATATATTTTTGATATAATTCATCATTATTTAAATCTTTATAAGCTTCTTTATATTCTTTGAAAGATAATGGTAACATTTTAACTTCTATATATCTTCCAGACAAAAGTGTTGCAAGTTCACTTGATAAAAGATTAGCATTCGAGCCGGTTACATATAAATCAACATTTTTTTTAATATATAAACTATCAACTGCTTTTTGAAATTCATTTATTTTTTGAACTTCATCTATAAATATATAATATTTTTTCTTATCTTTTAATTTATCATTTATATATTTATATAAAGTCATATAATCTGTTATAAAATTATACTCTAAATCTTCCAAATTGATACTTATTATTTGCTCTTCTTCTACTCCATTATCTTTTAAATATTCTTGAAACATTTCAAGTAAAGTAGATTTACCACATCTCCTTATTCCAGTTATGACTTTTATTAATTCTTTATCTTTAAATCTTTTTAATATACTTAAATATTCATCTCTAGCTATCATATTAATATCTCCTTTTTTTTATATTTTGATTATACATCATTTTAATATAAATGTAAAGTTTTTGTAATTAAATACAAAAACTTTTGTTTTTTTTCTTTTTTTGTATTAATAATACATTGTAATAATTTTTTAAAGTATTAAAAAAAGTCCGTTTTTGTGCGGGTTTTATATCGTCCATTATAGTTTTTATTGTTCTTAATGATTTACCAATTGTACTTACAATTTCTTCTTGTTTAATATTTGAATTCTCTTTTATTAAATTTATTATTACATTTATAATATTTTTTCCATTTTAATCACTTATAATAACTAAATTATTTCATTTTTGTGATATTTAATAATTATATCATCTGTTATTTCTTTATTATAAAGTTCTCCTTCACCTGATTTTGACCATGGACTAGATTTACTATGAACTAATTTTACTAATTTAGATACAGATAAATTACCATATTTATCTAACGTCTTATCAATACTAATCAGTTTTTTTATACCATCTTTAGAAGATATAATTCTACTTCTAACTGGCATAAGTTTCAATCCATTAGAGGATAAAATCGAATTATCTGTTTCTTTTATTATTTCTGAGTTTCCACAATATCTTTTATAAACTCCCGATATAACTGGACCATATTTATATGCATATATATAATCATTAAATAGTTTATCACTTGATTCACAAAGATAATCTGCATAGCACATATATAATAATTTTTCTAATTTTAAATGAGTACATGGCATCTTTGCTAATATGTATTTAGCTACATCAATTCCACTTAATTCTTTATCAAATAAAACAATTCTGACAAATTCTTCTACAGAACTAACAATTTCTACATTTTCAAAGAATTTATCTTTTTCTATCACTGACTTCCAATCTTTTGAATTAGTTTGAATGTAATGTGTAGACATTGGCACATTATACCCACATTTTTCAGTAATATAATTTCTAACATTTTTTATTTCTTCTCCTGTTTCATTATTATAAAAATCAATACATATTCTTTTACCAATAGAATATGCACTACATAAAAATATATAATGTGTAATCATATTAAATATCCTCCTCGTTTTCTTTTTCACATTTTGTATAAGCTTGTTTATATTTAAAATATGATGAACAATTATTTTTTTCATGACTTTTATCCCATATTACCATTTACAATAATATTAATAGATAACAAAATATGACAAATGTTTTATAAATATATTATAACAAATTATCTTAAAAAATATATATAATAAAAACGATATATAATTATCATCTAATAATTATATTCTTTCTTTTTATATAAAACTCCCTTAAAAAATATAAAAAATAATAATATAATTATTAATTAATATATAAGAAGAAAAAAAGAAACACTTTGTTTCTTTCCAGAGTGTTGACAAAGTTCAATACTCTTTTCTTTTAGAAAAAAGTATGGTAAAATTAAATTGCGAGAAAAAATTTCTATTTTAACCAAAAGAAATATTCAACTTCTCGCTTTTATTATGCAAAAATGATATAATTAAAGTGGTTAAAGTAGAAATGAGTTGATGTAAAAATAATAAGTATAAATAAAAATATTCAAAGTGAAATCTTAATGACTACTATGGAAGAAATTGTACCAGAGGACAGTTTATTTCGTAAGATAGATAAATATATAGATTTCACTTTTATTTATGATAAAGTAAAAGGTTTATATTGTGAAAACAATGGAAGACCTAGTATAGATCCAATTGTACTATTCAATATTGTATTCATACAAGCACTAGATGGAATAAAATCAATGAGACAAACATGTAAGAAAATAAAGGTAGATGCTGAATATAGATGGTTTCTAGGAATCCCATTTGGTAAAGATACTCCACACTTTTCAACTTTTAGTAAAAATTATGAAAAAAGATTTAAAGATTCAGATATATTTGAAGAAATATTTGTAGAGATAGTAAATCAAGCAATAAAATATAACTTAGTAGATGGAACTACATTTTATACAGATTCAACGCATAAAAAAGCAAATGCTAATAAAAATAAGTATGATGATGAAATTGTGAAAGTAGTCAAAGAACGAAGAAAATGGTTGGAAGAAGAAATAAATGAAGAAAGAATAAAACAAGGAGGAAAACCATTTGAGTATAAAGATGAAATCGAAAAAAACATATAAAAGTAAGCACAACAAATAAAGAAAGTGGATATTATCATAGAGATAATAAGGAAAAAGGATTTATGTATCTTGATCATAGAACAATAGATGATAAATGTAATATCATCGTAGATGCATATATAACAAAAGGAAATGTTCATGATTCTGGACCATTTATAGAAAGATCAGAATACATAAAAAACAAATATGGATTTAATATAAAAAAATATGCAGTAGATTCAGGATATTTAACTTTAGATATAAAAAAATATTTTATAGATAACAATATATTTGGCGTGTTTGGATATAGAAGATATGGTACACCAGAATCAAGAAAAGAAAAAAATAAATATGAATATGTAAAAGAATTAGATATATATTGTGAAAAAGAAACAGGAGAGATATTAGAATACAATGGTTTAATAGATAAAAATGGATATAAAAAATATGAAAATGCAAACAAAACAAAAATAGTTAGAAGACATATACATGAAGAATGGAATGAACTTTTTAGAGAAAATAGACTTTCAAAAGAAGGTAAAGAACTTTATCAAAAAAGAAAAGAACATGTAGAAAGAAGTTTTGCAGATTCAAAACAAAATCATGGCTATAGATATGCTATGTATAAAGGTGTTAAAAAAAACCAACATTATACATGGCTTATTTGTGCTGCCCAAAATATGAAAAATATAGCAATTAAAAATGATAATGTAGGAAAGAGTCCTCTTACATTATCATATAATAGTTATAATTTTGTAAAAATATTAAAAAATATCATAAAAATTTTATTTATAAGAAAACCCCTAGAAAAAATCTAGGGGTTTGTCTACACTCTGAAAAAATAAGTTTTTTAAAAACTTATTTTTTATATAAAATTCTAGCATCTAATTGATCATGTAATCTATCTAATAGATTACCTCTTTTTTTTGTTATTACTTTTAAATATTCTATATATTCATTTTTTTGATCTAATGGATTTTTTTTATACTCTTCTATAGAAAGATTAATTATATTGCTAATATAACCAATTTTAATAATTTTTTCTTCTATAGTCTCTTCATTTAATTTATCTAAATACTTTGTTATATCAATTAACATATCTAACATAATATCACTCCTAATTTAAATAAATTAGAGGAATAGAATCAACATCTGTTTCATTTTCAGGGTATACTCTTTCCATTAATATTTTGTGACATTCTAGAAAAAAATTTGCATCCTTGATTTCTTTACTTCCACAATTATCCTTTTTAATTAAACTCATTAATTTTTTTAATTTTAAACTACATTCTTCTAGTTTTTCTTCATCTGTTTTTCCTACTACAACTTTATTCATAATATCATCCCTTCATAAGTAAGTGATATATTAACACATTATTAAAATAAAGTCAAAATTATTTATGTTTTTTTCACCATTATTTTATTTACTACATAAAAATATATAATGAGTAAACATATTAATTCTGCTATTTTAGCACTTTAAAAATTTAACAATTTTATTAATTTAAATTAATCTTTTCAATATTATCGTTATATTCCTTACTATTATAAGATATATATTTTTCATATGCTAATCTTGAATACATAAATGAAAAAGATATATTATTTTTTTTACATATTTCATCTTTTTTATCTAGATTATTTATAATTTCATTCCATATTTTCTTATCAATCATTTTATTAAGTGCAAATTCATATGCTTCTTTCTCCATATCATCTTCTATAATAATTTTACTAATTAATTTATTATAGTTTGTTTTAATATGGCATAACTCATGATATAAAGTAAAATATAAAGATGATTTTTCTTTAAAATATGTTGTTAAATATATAACTGGGTTATTACCTTTAACCATAGAACATCCTCTTACTTTTGTACCCGTCAATGCATCAGCAATACATAAAATAATTCCATATGAATTAAGTAAATTAATTAATCTATCTTTATTAAAAGGTTTTAAACTTTCTTTTTTTAAATCAATAAATAAATCATCCAATCTTTTTGAAGAATATTCACATACACTTATATTTTCAATTAAATTATCACAATATCTAATCCATAAGTATATTTTTCTTATATCCGCGTCATTTCTTTTTTTAAATAAAATTTTTTTATTTACATAATTTTTATAAACATCAAAATTTTTAACTTTCATAAAATTTAATAAATCAATACTATTTTGAACTACAGAAGATTTATCTTTTAAAACAAGCCATTTTCTTTTATTCATTTCATTTATATAAAATGAATTTAAAAATTCTTTTATTTCTTTTTCAGAAGAAAATTTACTATATAAATAATTATGAATATCTTTTTTAAATTCAACCAAAAAAATAAGATTTATATCTATATCTGTAAGTAAACTTATCGCAATCATTAAATCTTCTGATAATTTAGTATTACCATTAATTATTTCATTCATATGTTTTTTAGATATACCTAAACGGTCTGCAAAATCTGTTTGAGTTATCTTATGATATTCTAAATAATCATTTAATATTGATCCAAATCCTTTCATATTATCCCTCCCCATAATGAGTATTATCTATATCACAAAAAATAATTTCTTCAATTTCAATTAAGTCATATGGATAATTACTGTTAGGTTTCATTAATAACCTCATTTTATCATTTACTCTAGCTGTATAATATTCTTTTAAATCACCGCTTTTTTTACTTATACCATAAATATTCCTAAGTGAATCATTCATTACTTCATGAAAATTATTTTTGCTAAGAAGGAAGTTTATTATATTTTCTATTCTCTCACTTTCTTTAGTCAAGTGTTTATTAACGATATTCTTTTTATAACTTCTATTATATTTAGTTGTTTTTGTTATAATCATAAGCTGTTACTTTCTTTAAACATATTATAACCTATAAGGTTATAATATACAATATAATTTTTAAAAAAAGATAATTATTATAATTACCTTTTTATAACTTTAATAATTAACATGCTTATTAAACTACCTGTACTATCTATTAAAACATCTAATACCTGCGCAGTTCTACCATATACAAATAATTGATGTGTTTCATCTAACGATGCATATATTATGCATATAATCATTGATAAAAGTAATTTATGATTTACTTTAGTGCAAGAAAATATACCATACACAAACACTCCAAGTAAGAAATAAATACTGAAATGAGCAAGTTTTCTAACTGGATAATTTAATTTAGTAATAACTTTTTCTTCATCTACTACTTTATTAGTAACTTTTTCATATATTCTTACTGAATACCTAATTAAGTTTTTACTAGTACTATTAGATTCCATAGTATTTTTACTAGAAAAACAAAATATAGTTATCATACATAATAATGCTAATAAAATATATATTATTTTTTTATTCATAAAATACACCTATTCATTACAAAAACATACTCATATATAAAGGAATATTTAAAATCTTTTCTTTACCAGTTCCAACGTTTTTACTAGAAAGTTTTATTCCTTGTTCTAGATTCCAATTTTCAATTAATGAATTTAACGATTTAGACTTAGTATTATCCGCAGATTTTACTTCTACAGCAGTTATCTTATTATTATATTTTATAATAAAGTCTACTTCCAAGGTTGAATTATATTCAAAATAATATAATTTTTTCCCTAATTTTCCAAATATATCTGCAATAATATTTTCATAAATTGCACCTTTATATATACCTAAATTTCCACTCATTATTTCAAGTTGTGTTCCATCTTCTAACATAGATACTAAAAGTCCCGTATCCTTCATATATACTTTAAAAATATCTTCTTTAGCAAACCCTTCAAGAGGTGATTCTAATTTTGATAAGTTATAACAAAAATTAATTATTCCTGCGTCATATAACCACTCTAAGGCACCTAAATATTTTTTGGCTGTTCCATTTTTATCTACTAAACTATATTTAAATTTTTTATTTTCTTGTGATAAATGCTTTGGTATAGAATTAAAACAATCTCTAATTTTTGCCTTGTCTATTTCTAAAGCATACTTAACTATATCATCTTTGTAATCTTGAACAATATTTCTTTGAAGTTTTAAAGAACTTGAAAAATCATGATTTGTAACAAATTCATCAACAACTCTAGGCATTCCACCAATTACAATATATTCCTTAAATAATTCAAGCATTCTATTATGTATAGAATCTGGAACTTGCTTTTTATTAATGAAAAATTCTTTCAAATAAGATATAGCAGTTTCATCCATACCATTAGCCCAACAAAATTCTTCAAAATCCAAAGAATTCATTTCTAATCTCTCAATATATCCAACAGGAAATGACGATACTCTTTTATATGTTATTCCTAAAAGAAAACCAGATGCAATACAATCTATTTTGTTTTCTTGAGCAATAAATTTAAGAGCAGTAATAGCATTTTCACATACTTGTATTTCATCTAGTATTAATAAAGTTTTACCAGGAATAATACTAGAATTTGGCACTCTTAATGTTAATTGCTTTATAATTGTTTCAATATCCAAATTACCTGAAAAAATATCTTTATAATCTGGATTTTCAATGAAATTAATGTATATAGATTTTTCATAATATTCTTCAGCGAATTTTTGAATTATATAAGTTTTGCCAACCTGTCTTGCACCAATTATAAGTAAGCAATTATTTTTATGATTTTCTTTCCATTCAACTAAATTATTTATTATTTTTCTTTTTAACATAGATATTCACCATAACCTTTCAAAACAATTATAACACAATTTTTACTAAAAAAACTTAATTTTTAACTTTTTCAAAGGAATATTGCAGATATATTGTAGTTTTTTCAAAGGAATGTTACTTTTTTATATAATTTCATTCTTATAATATTTAATAATTTAATCATCCATTATTTCTTTATTTCGGCAATACTTTTTTTGGGGTCAATAAATTATATCATCCTTTGTTCAAATATTTTTTACTTACTTATTTATAATTATTCCTAATTTTTTTAAATGATTTTTATAATTATTTTGATTATATTTTGCTGAATTTTTTTGTACATAATTTAACAATACATGATTTTCTTTCAATTCAATATTTTTTTCATATATATAAAATTTGAATTTTTCAATAAAATAATCATAATCAAGTACACATATTTTTTACCAATATTTAAAAGTCCATTTATATATATTTTTATCATGAAATAAATGCTCTTTCTTTATATCAAGAAACTTTATTGTATCGACAACAATTATTATATTATTTCTTATATTACTTATAACATTAAATGTGCTTTTGTTATTTTTAATTAATCTCATATAATCACCTTCTAATAACAATTTGTCACATTTTTTACATAATTACAATCCATTTTATCACATTTTTTGCATTACATTTTGACAAAATAACACATTTTTATCACATAACTTGCATAGACAATATATCACAATTATATATTCTCTCTTTTTATATAAAACTCCCCTAAAAAGCATATAATATTATCAATTTTACGCATAAATTAACTTTTTTTTCATAATAATATTCTACGTTTACACTTCAAGTTTTAGTCAATTTCAAATTTTAAACACGATATAATAAAAATCAAGTTATTTTCTAACCTGATTAAATTTATATATAACTATTAAAAAGATTATTGAATTTATTAACATATTCAAATATCTACTATTTTATAGCCAGTTTATTTTTTGATTATATTTTTTAATTTAACAAATGCTTCGTTTACCAATTTATCATTTAAAGCGTACAAAGTAAAGAAGTAAACAAAACATGATACTATAGCTTGTAAAATAATTGACAAAAGGTTATCTTTTATAAAATAACCAACAATCATACTACACATAAACATAATTAATGATGCAATTACGTATTTATAGGAAAGCTTTATAACATCAATAAATTTGATTTTTTTTCTTATTAAAATAAATTGTGTTGCTGTTACCGCAAGCTCTGCAATTACTGTTGCTATTGAAGCACCAATACTTGCAAAATGTTTAATTAATATTAAATTTAATATAAAATTTACAATAGCGCCTATTACAACAGATAATGTATATTGATTTTGTTTTTTTGTTGGTAATAAATATTGAGTTCCTGTTACATTACTTAATCCTATTAGAACTATTATCGGGCTAATTACACATAACAAAGGAACAACTTTATCATAACCTTTACCATAAAATAATGGTACAAAACTACTTGATACGCTTATAATTCCAAACATTAACGGAAATGCCAATAACAATATAAAGGAAAATGATTTATTCATATATTCTCTTACCTTTTTATGATTACCACTCGCAAATGTTGCTGCTATTCTTGGCATCATAACTGTACCTAAAGATGTTGCAATTGTCATTAATAATTTTACTATTTTTTGTGCCTGTTCATAATAACCAACTTCTGCTTTATTCGAAACAATAACACCTATCATAGTTTTATCTAGAACAGTATATATTTGAGTTGCAACCTGTGGTATAAATAACATTATTGTAGGTTTAATATGTCTAAATAAATTTAATTCTTTTATTTTAACTCTTTGAATAAACTTAGGTAAATACATCCATAAAGATAAATTACCTAAAAAAGTTGAAAGTACATAAATAATAAAATATTTATTTAAATCATCTGATTTCTTAACAAATAAAAATATACAAATAACACTTATCAATTTTACAATTGTATTTCGCATTACTGTCTTTTTAAATTCTTCTAATCCTTGAAAATACCAACTAATATCAATTGCATTAGCAATTATTTCTAGAATTAAAATTTTATAATAAATACTATATTGTCCTTTTGAACAAAAAGTTATATAAAATATAAATAATGATATTCCAAGTGTTATACACCTCATAAAAAATATCTCAAAAAATATTTTACTTCTTTTTTTTACATCATTTTGAACATATGCTATTTCTCTTTGACCATACATTGCAACACCAAGTGAACCAAAAAGAATAAAATATGTTGTTATAGAAATTGTAAAACTATATATTCCAATATTTTCTGCTCCTAATACTCTAGATAAGTATGGAGTTGTTATCAAAGGAATAATGATAGTTAATATTTGATATAATAAATTATATATATAATTTTTTGTAACACTATTTTTCTTCATTTAATAATCCTCTCCAAAATGTCATTTATAGTTGATTTTTATATGTAGTTAATTTTTGCATTTTTTCATTAAAATGGTGAAATAAAAACATTGCGCAAAAAAATGAATATGGAATAAATAATTGAATATCATATAATGAATTTCCTAAAACGCCATCCAGTAGGAAATAAATATTCATACCAAAAAATATATATAAATAAAGCATATTTTCTTCTTTACTATGTTTTATAATATCACGACATACATTAATCATAAGATATAAAAATAATAAAACAAAATATAAAAAACCTAAAACACCTGTTTCACATAATAATTGTAAATAAATATTATGAACATTTATATATTCCTTTTCTTTATTTATAACCTTTTTATTATATTCATATTTATAATTGCCCCAACCAATACCTATAATTGGATTTTGTTCAAATTCTTCTTTTGCAAAATCATATAATATATTTCTTGAAACCATTGTTTGAGAATCAGATAAAGATTCAAAAATTCTAACAAAAGAATTAGTAATGTTTGGATTTATCAAAGAAATAATAGCGATTAATGAAATTGCAAGAAGGGCAAATTTTATTAATTTATTAAATGCATTAATTATATTTTTTCTATTTAAAATAATAATAGTAAATATTATTACAAGTAATACTATTACAATTTGAGTTCTTTTTCCAGTCAATAATAACGCTATAGAATTAAGTATAAACCATATTACATTTTTTACTTTCAAAGTACCATTGTCTCTTTTATCAAAAATTAACAAATATAAGTTTTGTATAAAACCAATCGTAAGATAAATAGTATTAGTGCTATAATGTTGTGTTATTCCAGCAATCTGATTATGGTTATATTCATACAGTAATTCTGCTCTATGTTCTGGAAACAGAGGTAATATTTTGGCTAAATAAAAATTTCTAAAAATCGCGCAAAAAATTGTCCCTAAAATATGTTCCTTTGTAAAAAAACCTACTAATTTTAAAAATATATTATTCCATGCATTTGTAAAGCTGAGCAAATATAGACATATTAATGCATATAAGGTATAGAAAGGTAAAGCAAAATGTTTATTTAAAATATCACCATTTCTAAAAGCAACTAAAAATGCAGCAAAAGAAATAAATAATAACAAAATATTTATTTGACCTTTTTTCATATACTTGCAGTTTGCAATAAAAATAAAAACTAATGATATAAATATTAAAAACAATGGTATATATTGATTTTTAAATAAAACGTTTATAAATGAAATATTAAAAGAATATAACAATATAATAAACAATGCAACAAACATAAAAAAATTATATTTTTTTACTGTAAAATTTTTCACATTATCACCTTAATTATTTTATTTTGTACTTAAATCTTCTTTTTAAATTTATTAAAATATTTCTAGATTTATCATTAAAAACAATAGAGCAAATTATCTTATTTTTTATTGTTTTAAATATTGAACTATATTTTATATTTTTTTTAATTTCATTTTTTTTATCTTTCAATAAATCAATACAACATAAATCATCACTCAAATCTGCAATTTCAGAATCTTTAAGTTTTGAAACCAATTCCAAACATGAACATCTATATTGCTCATATAATTTTATATATAAATAAATACTAACATTTTCTTTACATTTTAAATATTCAAATGTATAATTAAAAACTTTAATATGATTTAATATTGCTCTTTTACTTTTATCAGTTGCTGTATTACCAACTCTTTCTATTAAATAATTTGATAATGCCTTTGTAAGATACATTCCCCTTTTTGAATTACTTAATACAACAATATAAAGATAAAAATCTGTATAACTTATTTTATGAGGAAATAAAACATTTTTTGCAAGACTTGTTCTATACAATTTTGAATGAGGTGAAACACTCAAAAGAGACATCATATACAATTCTTGATCAACCAATATAGAATTTTCTTTAACTATTTTATGTGAAGCATTACTAGAACAGTATTCTTTTTTCTTTTCATCTTCATAAATTAAAAATTTATCCCCAACAACAATATCCAAGTTATTTTGTTTTGCAATTTTATATAAAGTCTCTACAGCATTTTTTTCTAACCAATCATCCGGATCACATATCATAAAATATTCAGTTTTTATTTTTTTTATTGAGTATTCTAAAACAGAACCATATCCACCATTTTCTTTTTCAATACATACAATTCTTTTATCCTTTTCAGCGTATTTTCTAACTATATCTACAGATCTATCTGGTGAACCATCTATAACGGCATATATTATAATATTAGAATAAGTTTGTTCTAGCAAACTATCAAGACATTTCGCAACATATTTTTCAACATTATATATAGGAACTATAATTGTAATTTTATCTTTTTCTTTCATATTAAACTCCTTATTTATTTGTTTTTTTTAATTTTGACAATTTATTTAAAGTTGAAGTTATTTTTGGAAACAAATAAAAACTTTTTAATTTTAAATAATCTTTATAAGATAACTTTATACTTATTTTATTATAATAATTTTTATACTTTTTTAATAACTCCATTTTTGTATTTTTTGTTATTTTTTTACTTAAAAATGTATAATTTCGTATTATACTTTTTAAAACTTTAACTATAGCTAAATTATAATTAGTTATATCGTTTTCATCATAAAAGTTTTTCATCCAATGCTCATATGCTGTAATCTCATTTAATCTATCTAAATTATTTGTAGACATTATACTTTCACCATGAATGTTACGATTATATAAAGGTTCATTAATATAAATTATAGAATTTGAATTTTTTAAAATATCATAAATAATGTATGTATCTTCGTGAACTGTACCAACTGGATATTTGCATTTTTTTAATATATTTTTTTTATATAATTTATTGATTGGATTTATAATTCTATAGTTTGAAAATAATAAATTCAACAAATTTTTGTTAAAAAATTTTGTTTTTTCCTCTGTTGAAATTAAATTTTTACTTTCTTTATCAATTTCAAGAATATCACAAATTGCCAAGTCAGCATCATATTTTTTTATATTATCATATAAATGTTCGCAATAATTTTTATCAATCCAATCATCACTATCAACAAAGCAAACATATTCACCATTACTTAATTCAATTCCCTTATTTCTTGAATAAGCTATTCCATGATTACTTTGATTATATACTTTAATTCTTTTATCGATTTTTTCATATTTTTTACATATATTTAAACTATTATCTGTCGACCCATCATTTAAAAGTACTATTTCTAAATTGTAATAAGTTTGATCTATGATACTTGAAATACATTTTTCCAAAAATTTTTCCCTATTGTATATACATACTATAACACTTATTAAATCTTTTTTCATTGTACCTCCTAATATTAAAACTTTATAAGACTTCTAATTTTAACCATCAAAAGTAAAGCAACAAAAAGATGTTTTTTTAGACAAAAAACAAAAACTTTCTCTTGTTTTGTCAATAATTTGTAATTAATATTTTGTATTGCTTCATTATATGGTTGTTGACTCAAAAGTTTTTTTATAATTAATCTCTTTTTTAAATAACTAATATTATTATTTTTGTTAAATATATAATGCACCATATACGAATTAAAACTTGTTAATTCCTTCATTTGCAATGCTTCAAATAAAACTTCTTCTTTATTGAATTTATTTAAAAATTTAAATGTTTCACTATAATAATCTTCAAAATATTTATATATATCTGGTGAATATTTATGACTTGCAGAACCAAATTCCTTTCTATAATTATATAAGTATAAGTCTATATACGAGATTTTTTTTGCATATTCTATAGCATATAAACAGAAAATATTATCTTGCATTCGTTTCATTCCAGGAACAAAACTTAATTTATTTTGTTTTATAAATTTCATAGAAAACATTTTTCCCCATGGAACACCTGCTGCTATTTCCGATGGATAATAGTCACATATTTTTTTACCAATTAACTGATATAACACTTTGTTTTTTTCATCACCACATAAATTTTTTTCTTTTACATTTTCATCAACTTTCAAAAAACTGTTTTGCACTATACGTTTTTCATAATATACATTACATGCACACATCGAAATGTCACTAGAATTCCTTTTAATTAAATTATATAATTTTTCTATATAATTTTTCTCTACCCAATCATCCGGATCAACAAAGCATAAGTATTTACCTTTACTTACCTCAATACCTTTGTTCCTTGCAACCGAAACTCCTAAATTTTCTTGATGAAGAACTACGATACGTTCATCAATTTTACCAAAATCTAAGCAAGTTTTATAAATACCATTAGTAGAACCATCATCAACTAATATTATTTCAATATTACTATAAGTTTGGTTAATTAAAGATTCAACACATTTAATTAAATATTCTTTTTTTATATTATAAACTGGTAAGACTATCGAAACTAAGTCATCTATTGCATTAAAAACTTTTCCCATATTTTTCACCACCAAATTTTGCCATTAAAAAACCTTTTACTTTAGCAATATTATTTATTTTTTCCATATATATAAAATTAATTTCTTTATAACCTATATTATTTTTTCTTAAATAAACATCTAATAATAATTCTGATATTCTTCCATAAAATCTAGCATGAAAATTATCATATTGAGTATTATCGACTCTTTTTTCTAATTCAAATAATATATCAAATAACCATTTGCAATAATCGTCAAAAATTTCTTTCTTCATAATGAACATATTAAACATATGAGCACTTCTTCTTCTTTTTAAATTATCAAATTCATCAAGATAATCAGGATATAATTTCTTAATAACATTTCTTGTTTCATCAAGTGGTTCAACATACATTGTATGTTTATAATGATTATATAAAGTTTCAATAATATAATTTCTTTTTTTTGGAAGAATAACGTCATATTTTTCTAGTAGATCACTTGCCTCTTTATATGTTAAAACATTTAGAAATTTATCATTATTACTTTTCTTAGCATACATAAAATGTCTTCTATAATGTGCTAAACCAATATAATCTGCATTCAAATTTTTCCATGCCCAATATAATCCAGTTAATTCACAAAAATATGGATTTTTTAGAGAAATATTTTCCCCAGTATTATCTTTTTGATAACCTAAATCCTCTTTACCTTCCGAACCAACATGTAATGGTAAATACATTTCATCTTCTGGCATTTTATATTTTTTATGAGTTGCAATAATTATTTTTACATTTTTTTTCATACTGCCTCCTATTTATTATTTTCATAAATATTCATTGCAGATTTAATTACATCATCCATATCATAATATTTATATTCTGCAAGTCTTCCACCAAAAATCACATTTTCTTCTTGTGTTGCGAGTTTTCTATATTCTTCAGCAAGTTTATTATTTTTTTCATCATTAACAGTATAATATTTTTCCATACCTTTTTTGTAATCGGCTGGATATTCATATGTTATTACTGTTTTTTCTTGAGTTCCATATTCAAAATGTTTATGTTCTATAACTCTCGTATATTCTACTTCATGACCAGTATAATTCACAACAGCATTTCCCTGATAATTTTCACAGTCAAGAATTTTTTCTTCAAATCTTAAACTTCTCCAATCAAGTTCACCAAGCTTATAATTAAAATATTCATCTATTGGGCCTGTATATACTATTTTTTTGGCAATTGATTTATAATATTCAACATCATCAAAGAAATTAGTATTTAATTTCACTTCTATTCCTTCTAACATTTTTTCTACTAATTTAGTATATCCTCCAATTGGAATTCCTTGGTATTTATCATTAAAATAATTATTATCATATATTAATCTTACTGGTAATCTCTTAATAATAAATGCTGGTAAATCTTTACAATCTCTATTCCATTGTTTTTCTGTATATCCTTTTATTAACTTTTCATATATTGTTCTACCAACTAAACTTATTGCTTGTTCTTCTAAATTTGATGGTTCTTTACCTTCCATTTCTTTTCTTTCCTCATTTATATGTCTTAACGCATCATCTGGTGTAAATACATCATTCCATATTTTTGAAAAAGTATTCATATTAAAAGGCATATTATATATTTCATTACCTATTTTTGCTACTGGTGAATTTGTATATCTATTGAATTCAACAAATGAATTAACATAATCCCATACATCTTTATAATCTGTATGAAATATATGTGCACCATATTTATGAACATTTATTCCTTCTACATTTTCTGTATAAATGTTACCCGCTATATGTTCTCTCTTATCTATAACTAAAACTTTCTTACCTGCTTTATTTGCTAAATTTGCAAATGTAGAACCAAACAATCCAGACCCTACTATTAAATAATCATATTTCATAAAATAAATTCCTTTCTTTTCTAAAAAATAAGATACATTTATACAATGTATCTATCTATTATTTAGCACCTGTTCTTGAAATAACTGCTTTAATTGTTCTAAAAATACATTTAATATCTAATGATAAACTAGCATTTTCTGCATAATAATATTCTAATTTTAATCTTTCATCATAATCTGTTGCACTTCTGCCATTACAAGCCCACCAACCTGTTATTCCAGGCTTAACTTTTTCATATATTTCATGATTTCCATTATGTGCATCAAGTTCACCTTCAACTAATGGTCTTGGTCCAATTAATGACATATCACCCTTAAATACATTTATAAATTGTGGTACTTCATCTAATGATATTTTTCTGATTATTTTACCAATTTTAGTTATTCTAGGATCATCATCTAATTTTTGATTTTTATCCCATTCTTTTTTATATTTAGGATCTTTTAATAACTCTTTTAATACTTCATCTGCATTTGGTACCATTGATCTAAATTTATATATATAAATAAATTTACCATTTTTTCCTATTCTCTTTTGAGTATAAAATATAGATTTAAAATCTCCTGTTACCATATAACATATTTTTATTATTAAAGATATTGGTAATAGCATTATTAACCCTATCAATGAACAAAATATATCAAATGTTCTTTTACATGCTAAAAACATTGTTTTTCTAATAGAAATACTATGTACTGTTTTTGCTACTAAAACCTCTTCTTGCATATCACATTTCCTCCCTCTTTAATTACTTGGCTGTATATTATAATTAAAGTGTACTTTTTTGTCAAATTTTGACGAACAAAAATTTTTACAAAATAAAAAAACATTAAAACTACATATTTTCTATACCAATTTTATCATAAATTAATGCTATAGACAATATGAAATTTTAACATTATACATTTTATTAACAAAGTCTAGTCAATTAATATCATTTATATCAATCTTCGCACCAAGCAATGATATAATTTCAAAAAATGGAATAATATCATATATATCCTTTGGTTCAAAAATACTATGATAATAATCTATAATTGTTTTTTTAAAATCTGAAGAGTTTTCGACATTAAACATACTTGCTAACCATGACTCATACTTAGTTTTAACAACTTTAATATCTAAAAAATCGCTTATTATTTTATCACCTTTTTTTGAAATAAATAAATTATACTCATCAATATTTTTTATCTTCAATGCCATTGCAAGTGGAATAAAAATACATGAATTAATATATTGTTTATCTTTATTAAATGTATTTTTATTTTCTATATAAGATTTTAAGATTTTATAATATGCTACAAACTTATTACATTCCCTCAAGGAAAAGCTATAATAATCCATAATTAAATAACTAATATCATGATAAATCCAGGTTTTAGAACAGAAATTCAATTGTTTCATCAAATAATTTTTTGTGTCTTCTGTTTCTAAAGTTATAATAAAATCATAAAATTTATCTAAATAGCCATATCCATCAAAATCGTTTCCATAATATTTTTTTATTGTATTAGAAAGTTGTTGATTATTTGTTGAAATTATAATTGAAATTTTATCATTATAATAAAAATGTTTTATTGTTTCTAGTAATTCTACGGCAAATGTTGGTTTACAACGATCTAGTTCATCTACAATTATTATGAGTCTTTGTTTTTCATCCAAAAGTGTATCAACTAAATTATTAAATGCCTCTTTTTTCTCTTCAATAGTTTTTATGCTATTAGATAAATCACTATATGTTTTTAATTCATCAAAATTATCAATATCTAAAAGTCCGTTACTCTTATAAAGTAGAAAATCCTTAAAAAATTTCATGAACATTTTTTTAAATTTTTCAAAGTTTAAAATTTGATCATTTAATTTTGGATACTCATTTAATATATTATACATTAGTGACTCTAATGGATTTAAATGCATATCATTTTGCCATGAATTGTAATAAACAATTAAATTATTTTCTTTTAATTTTCTGAAATTTTCTTTATCACATTCTTTTAGTATTCTTTCATCTTCATAATCATCTATATGTTCCACCAAATATTTAAATTGTTTTACAAAAAAAGTTTTACCTGAACCCCATCTACCATCAATTGAGATAGTTAAATTATCAGAAACACTTGATAAAATTTTTGCAAATGTCATTAATTTTGAATTTCTTTTCAAAAAATCACTTTCAATTGTCATTTTTAAATTTTCATCATTTGGTTCTAACTCATATTTTATCAAACTTATTACCACCTTTCACTATTATTTATATTTTTCATAAATTTGAATTAAATAATTTAAAAAAGCTGAACATGATACAAGCATGTATTTAGCTTCTTCAAATGTAGTATTTTCATCTAGTCCACTATTATGTCTAATACCACTTTTATCAGATGTATACCCATACAATGCCTTATATGCATTTTTCATAGCACTATGAATTTTCAGACCACTTTCTTCCATTTTATTAAGAGCCTGTCCTAATGTTACATTTTTTGTTCCCAAAATAATATTACACATTGCTTCAATTGAAGAAATGGATTCTTTGACAGAATTAGAATAATCTGGATTATCACGATCATATAAAAGATTTAAAGCTTTTTTTATACATTTTTTACATGCAGTATATTTTATATTTAAAGCTTCCTCTATTTCATCAATTTCACAAGAATCAATAATATCAACAATTTTACCATCAATAAATCTGTATCCAACACATTCTCTTTTAAAAATATTATTACATAATACATAATAAGGGCAACCAGAAAATGTTCTGTCATACCATTCTAAAATTGCCTCTAAAAACGAAAATACATCATAATATTTCCAATTAGTTTTAATTCCATTGACAATTTTCTCTCTTTTTGCTGATTCATAAGATGGAATATCATCAGATGTAAGGCAAAAAACTGTTTTGTAAACATACTGATAAAAATATTCACCCTCCCCATTTCTTTCGCAGTGTTCAATTATAAAATCAACTAAATTAACAATAGCATTTCTTGTTCTTTCATCTAAATTATCCTTTTGAATTATCGTATTAATTGGACATTGTTTATTTCTATCTGAAAATCCTCCTCTTACTTTAGGTTTATAATCCACCATATATAACACCTCCTAAAATAATTCTAACACATAACGTTATAAATTAGAAACTATTTACCGCTGATAATATTTATATTTATAATTTTATACTAATTCATATTCTCTTGCTATAATTCTGTCATCACTACAATATTCAATTACATATTTATTTTCTTTTTTACATATTATTATTCCTACTGTTTTATTATCATCTATACTCTTTATATTTTTATCAATATAATTCATATATTTTTGTATTTGTCCTGTATGATTTGAATTTAGTTCAGTAACCTTTAATTCAACTACTACATAACATTTATATTTAATATTATAAAGTAATAAATCTATGTAATTATATCTATCTCCTATTTTTATCTTATATTCACTATCTATAAAACTAAATCCATTACCCAGTTCTTTTAAAAATGATGGTATATCTTCTAGTATTAGTTTTTGTAGTACTTTTTCTGATATTTCATTATTACCACTTGTATTCTTTATTTGAATAGGATTCTTTACTAAATCCGGTACTTTTAATTCTTCTTTGTTTTTCAATTTTTTCTTTGTTTCTTCATCTAATCTTTCATATTCCTTATTTTTAATCCTTTGCCTTAATTCTCTTACTGATAAGTTTTGTTCTTCAGTTATTTTTATATAATAGTTTATTTTATCTATATCACTATATGGTAATAATTCTACATAATGACCATAGGACAAATGTTGCGACACTGTCGCAAGTTTTTCAATTAAGTTGTAAAACTTTTTCATTCTTGTTAAGGAAGTGAATGTATATCCTTTACCAAATTCACTTGTAAGTCTTTTAGAATATTCTTTAATTATTCCTTCTCCATAATGTTTACCTGCTTCAGAAAGTAATTTACCAACATTATAATATGTATTTAAATCACTTCTATTTTTACTATAGTCTTTTACTCTTTTCGTAATTTCATTATTTATTAATTCTGTTTTTATTTCATTATAATAATTCATTTCTTCCCTCCTTTACACTAATTCATACTCTCTTGAAATTATCCTATCGTCAGAACAATATTCAATCACATATCTATTTTCTTTCTTGCAAATTATTATTCCTATTGTTTTATCTTGATTTATATTTTTTAAATTTTTATCTATATAATTCATATAAAATTCTATTTGTCCTATATG
>OBAG01000261.1_pt1 | contig 56958 bp, 56 predicted proteins | sample 1517701 | NCBI WGS metagenome assembly OBAG01 (sample SAMN04571702, study PRJEB22368) | human gut metagenome | biome: human gut; material: stool | host: Homo sapiens | place: Luxembourg | collected 2012-09-07 | reverse complement strand
ACACCAGCCTTTCTTTAACTTTTTTGAGGTCCTCATATATTATTTACTCCGTCTATAACCTAAATTCCCCTAAAAAATAGAAAAAAATTGATATTTCTATCAACTTTTTAACTATTTTAACTTATTTTAATTCAAACTCAATTGTAGCTTTATGATTTTTATAATGGACGTTTGCTATCGCACCATTTATTATTGTTATTCTAGGAGATACATGTCCTAAATCAAAATCATATATTATAGGAATATTTAAACTACCTAGGGCTTCCTTTAATGCTTCTTTAAATGATATATCATAATAACTTTTTTCAGATATATTTCTTCCGAATATTATTAATTTTGTATAATTAAAATAATCATTATCTTTAAATTTCCACATAGTTCTTATTAAATCTTCAATAGAAAGTTCGCAGTTATCAAAATACCATATAAAACCATCATTTTTATATTTTTCTAAAAAATCTTTTGTTTTATCAAATCTTGTTCCGAAAAGTTCTGTTAATATATCAAGGCAGCCACCTATCATTCTTCCTTTTACAGTTATTTCTTCTTCTGTTAATGACTTATAACTTACTTTCTTAGTTAAATTATATCCTTCAAGTCCAGTTATATATTCCTGTCTTTCCCCTTCATATTTATCATAATTTTCTTGTTTTATAAGATTTCCTTTTAATATTTCTATATTATCTAAAAGAGATTTATGATAATTTTCCATACCAAATGTTTTAAAATTATTTGCGTAAATTGTTGCGATATCAAAATAAGCCGTTATTACAAATAAAAGTCCAGTTGGATCAGAATACCCTTGTATCCATTTTGGATTATTTTTTATAATGTCAAAATCTACATATGAAAGCATTTCAAGTAAGAATTCTCCTCCACCAGCACATATTATTGACTTAACTTTTTTATTCTTAAATAAGTCTTCTAATTCTTTTGCTTGAACTGTTGGTGCGCTACTTCTTCCCTTTACGCTTTTTCTTACATTACTTGTTTCAACAACTTTTAGTCCTAATTTTTGTAACTTACTTTTTGCATTATCTAATCTTTTTAAATCTAGAATATCAGTTACTCCATCAGAAGGCGCAGTTACACCTATATAATCACCATTTTTTATAAATTCTGGATATATCATTAATCGTTATCTCTTCCACCAAAAATATAAATAAGTCTTAATACTTGGAATATTGTTGATGCGATTGCAGAAACAAGTCCAGCAACATATGTAAATGCTGCAGCCTTAAGCATTGCTTTTGTGCCATCATGTTCACCTTCTGAAACTATTCCCATTTCAAGAAGTATTTTATTTGCTCTTCTTGATGCATCAAACTCAACTGGTAGTGTTACAAGTTGAAAGATAAGAGCTAAAGATACCATTATAAGACCAACTATAAATAAATGCTTAAATGAACTAAATACTAAACTCGCAATTATTACATAATATCCAAGACTACTTCCAAAATTTACAAAAGGTACTAACATATTTCTTATTTTTATTGGAACATATCCTTCTTTATATTGTATTGCATGTCCACATTCATGAGCTGCAACAGCAGCAGAAGCAATTGTTTTTCCACCATATATATTACTTGATAAACTTACCCTTTTTCTTGAGTTATTGTAATTATCTGTAAGTTCACCAGAAATTTCTACTACATCTATATTATCTAGATCATATTCTTTTAATATTTTATTTGCAACTTCTTTTCCTGTTAATCCAGTATCTGTCTTTATACTTTCATATTTTCTATATGTTATTTTTAATATAATTTGCGCAAGTAATACAAGTAAAAAAGGTATTAAAACAAGTATTATCATTGTGTCTATTCCCATATAATAACAACTCCTTCTCTTGTATCTTTAATTTCAGCACCAAGTGCTTTTATTTCATCTCTTACTTTATCTGCTTCTTCATATTTTTTTTCTTTTTTTAGATTATTTCTTTTTTCAATTAATTCATTTACTTTTCTTTCTAATTTCTTATCAACTACAACATTATTTTCTTTTAATAAATCAAGTGATAATACTGTATCAAATTTTTGAACTAAAGATATTTTAGTACTTTCATTAATACTATTATCTTTTAATACATCATAAAGAATTGTTAAACACATAGAAGTATTTAAATTATTATTAAGTGCTTCCTTAAATTTATTATCATAACTATTAAATTTATCTGTATCTATTTCACCATCTTCTTTTAATGATAAAACCTTATTTTTTAATTTTAGATATTCTCTTTCTGCTCCATCTAATATTTCATAACTGAATGTAAGCGCATTATGATAATAAGAATTTAAACATAAATATCTGTATGCAAGTGGATTATATCCCTTTTCTTCAAGTACTGAAACTGTTAAAAATTCACCTTTACTTTTACTCATTTTTCCATTTTTATCATTTAAGAAACCAAAATGAACCCAATAATTACACCATTTATGTCCTAAATAGCATTCACTTTGAGCAATTTCATTTGTATGATGTGGAAAAACTGCATCTTCTGCACCACAATGTATATCTAAGTTTTCTCCTAAGTATTTTATTGATATACCAGAACATTCTATATGCCAACCAGGATATCCTCTTCCCCAAGGCGAATCCCACTGCATTTCTTGATTATTAAATTTTGAATTCGTAAACCATAAACCAAAATCAAATGGATTTTTTTTAGATGTATCTTCTTTTATATCTTCTCTAACTGCAACCATTAAATCATCAGCATTTCTTCCTGACAATTCATAATATTTATCATATTTAGTTGTATCAAAATATACATTACCATCACTTATATATGCATATCCATCATCTAATAGTTTAGTTATTATTTTTATATATTCTTCTATGTTATCTGTTGCTGGACTTACTGTATCTGGCCATCTTACATTAAGTTTTTCACAATCATTTTTAAAACACTCTGTATAATATTTTGCTACTTCATATGAACTTTTATGTTCCCTTTTACTCGCAACAAGCATCTTGTCTTCTCCAGAATCACCATCACCAACCATATGTCCAACATCTGTTATATTCATAACTCTATCAACTTTATATCCAACATATTTTAATGCCTTTTCAAGTATATCTTCTGATATGTATGTTCTAAGATTTCCTATATGTGCAAAATGATATACAGTAGGTCCACACGTATACATTTTTACATATCCTTCCTTATTCGGAACGAAATCTTCTATTTTTTTTGTAAGTGTATTATATAGTTTCATAAAATAATACCTCCTTTAATTTATATACTAATATTTTATCATATATGAAGAAAAAAGACTATAAATTAGTCTTTTATATAATAATTTTTACATATGCATAATATTAGTATTTTCTTGTTTTGTTTCTTCTTCTAATTTTCTTCTTTGTTCTTTCAAATAATCAAGTTCATCATAACCAAATGCGTTTAATTCTCTTTTTTGCTTAAAGGCATTTTCATATTCATCCTCATCATCTATTTCAAATGCATTTGGTTCTTTTCCTTGACTAAACCTTTTATTTTCTTCTGCTTCTCCATCAGGAGTTAATTCTAATTTCTGACTACTATCACAAAAAGCTTTTATATCTGCGCTTGTTTTTTTATCCATACATATATTATTAGGATCTATTCCTAATTTTTCCATTTCATTTCTGACACTATTACAAAGCATCGCAGGAAACTCTTTGTCAACTTTGGGAATAGTATAAACTAATTTCTGTGTTTTCTTTTTTAATTCATTGAATTCATCTTCATCCAAATAATACTTTTCTAAATTTTCGTTTCCTATTTTAACTGTTCTATTATTTAAACACCAGTTCTTTACAGCATTTTCTATTCCATTTTCAAATGATTTACATATTAAGGTTGTATATGAACATTTTGCATTCTCTGATTCAAATGCATATCCAATATAGTCATTAATTTGTCCAACTAATTCTGATGGAGCATTACAATTTCTAACTAAGCTTGGATTATTTTTTTCTATTTCCAATATTGCTTTAATTGTATCATCTAATAATGGAGTTGTTGTATATAGAACAATACTGTCTTTATATCCCTTTTCATTGTTTTCATTATCTGGAATTTTAAAATAAAATGGTATTTTTCTTTTCTTTAATTCATCATATATTGCATGTGAAAGTGCCATTAAATTACTAGCCTTGGAATTTATATACAATCTATGACGATACTCTCCTTCACTTATCCTATCTGTACCAAGCAATTTCCATGATTTATATGTGAACCATCCGGGTTGTGGTTTTTTTAATGGATTATATTGCGGTACTCCATATCTAGATATAAAATCTCTTTTTACTTCATCAGCAAATTTTCTTTTATCTTCTTCATTTATTTTACCAGCACTATTTTCATCAATTCTAAGTTCAGCATATAATAATTCATTTACTTCACGAAATGGTGATGTTTTATCTATATCTATATTTATATATTTTCTAATTATAGACTTTATAAAAGTATCATCAGCTTTTTTTTGAACGATTTTTTCTAAATTTTTTAATGAATATTCCATAGAGTTCCTCCTAATTTATACACTGATATTTTACCACATATGAAGAAAAAAGACTATAAATTAGTCTTTTATATAATAATTTTTGAAATATTCGTATACCCCATTCCAACTATTAACTCTTATAATATTATTTCCCTTACAGATTTGATTTTGAACTCCACTAAAAACAATTACTGGTATCATTTTTGATATTGAATTAATATTTTGTGGTTCATCATCAATCATAACATCTATTTTATTTTTTTTGCAAAAATCATATTTATTATCACATCCAACAATTAATTCATCATATAAAATATTATTTTCATCCAAATACTTTTTAGTCATTTTGTATGGGTCTTTAAAATAAGGTTCTTTTCTAGCAGTTATAATATATATATAATTTTTTTCATCTTTTATTTTTTTATTATTTCTTTTGCTTGTGATTTTATTTTTGCACTCAAAACAACTTCCTCTAAATATTTATTACAAAAATCCATTTCTTCATCTTTTGTCCAATCAAAAAGATTAGAAGTTGAAAATCCATATGGATTTATTTTTAAATTTTTCTTTACTACATTACTATTATATTCTTCACAATATTTTTTAAGTAAAGGCAAAGTATCAGTTATTGTATTGTCTATATCTATACCTATTTTCATTCTACACCTCAAAATTGCATTAAAATCAGTTTATCATATTATTAATATCACATCAATACATTTAGAAAAAATATTTATATTATACATTTTTTATGAAAATATATTACATACTATTTGGTTTTCTATTTCTTTTCTAACTGCCTTACATAATTTTCTAACACCATATTCTTCATAATTAGACTCTTTAATAATTCTATTTATCATATCTAAACTAATAATATTTTCACTATTATATTTTTTATAACATTTATTTGCTTCTTTTATAATTATTTTATTTATATCTTCCTCTGTAAATTTATTAAATGGCACTATTTCATCAATACGATTTATAAATTCTTTTGAAAAGAAATCTTCTAAAGAATTATTAGTAGTCTTTTTATTAAATCCCATTAATGATTTACTTACATATGCATTACTTGTCATTATAATTAATACATTATCAAATCTAACTGTTTTACCACTTGAATCTTTACAATTTCCTTCATCTAATATATTTAAGAAAAAGTTAAGAACAGATTTATGTGCTTTTTCTATTTCATCTAATATAAGAACAGAATATGGTTTATTTCTTATTTCTTCAAGTATATTTTTATTATCATCATATCCTACATATCCAGCAGGTGAACCAATTATTTTATTTATACTAATGCTTTCAGAATATTCACTCATATCAAGTTTTATAACATTGTTTTTACCTACTAAATTTTCAGCAAATAGTTTAGATAAATATGTTTTACCAGTACCAGTTGACCCACAAAATAGAACTGAGTAACTCTTATTTTTATCCTTTATACCCAGTTTTATTTTTTTAGAAATATCAATAAGTTTATTTATTGCTTCATCTTGACCAATTATGTTTTCCTTTAAAGTTTTTTCTATTTCATTAATACTTGTTATATAATCTTTACTTATTTCATTTATTGGTATTTTTGTTTTACTACTAACTACTTCTACAATATCTTTTAATTTAACTTTTTTCACTTTTTCTTTTCTCATATAATCAAGTTTAAGTTTATTAATTTTACTTTGTAATTCTTCTTCATCTTCTTTTAAAGAATACGCTTTATCATAATTTTGATTAATTATTGCATTATTTTTTTCTTTTTGAATTTTTGTTAAACAATCACTTAATTTTATTATTTCTTTTTCTTCTTTTGCTTCTTTTAATGATACTTTAGTACATACTTCATCTAATATATCTATTGATTTATCTGGCTCACATCTATCATAAATATATCTATCTGATAACTCAATTATTTTATCTATTAATTTTTCTTCTATTTTAACACCATGATATGCTTCATATATACTTTTTAAATTCATAAGAATATTTTTTAAATTTGATTTATCTGGTTCTTCAACAAATACTTTTTGAAATCTTCTATCTAAGGCATTATCTTTTTCAATAAATTTTTTATATTCGGATATAGTTGTTGCACCTATTAATTTTAATTTACCTCTCGCAAGAGCTGGCTTAAGTATATTTGATGCATCAATTGCGCCTTCAGCACCTCCAGCACCTACTAATGTATGAATTTCATCTATAAATATAATAACATCATCATTATCTTCTAATTCTTTTACCATTTTCTTAATTCGTTCTTCGAACTCTCCTCTATATTTAGTACCTGCAACAGTACAAGCCATATCAACAGATATTATTCTTTTATTTTTAAGAGGCATTGGTACATTACCAGATACTATTCTTCTTGCAAGTTCTTCAGCAATTGCTGTTTTTCCAACTCCTGCTTCACCTATTAAAAGTGGATTATTCTTTGTTCTTCTAGATAATATTTCTATAACTCTATTTAGTTCTATATCTCTTCCAATAACAGGATCAAGTTCATTATTTTTGGCTCTTTTAGTTAAGTCTACTCCGAGTTCTTCAACAATTAGTTTTTTAGATTTTTTCTGTTTAATTTTTCTTTTCTCACTTATATCAGAGTATAGTTTATTAATATCTACTCCTGATGATAACAATATTCTTATTGCTTTTCCTTCTCCTTCATTTAATAAAGATAAAAGAAGTTCATTAACACTTATTTCATCACCAGTCTCTCTTGATTCTATTATGACATTTTCAAGTATGGTTTTTAGTGTTGTACTATATAAAAGTAAATCAGGAGTTTTATCCCCTATACCTACTAAATTTATCAATTCTTCTTTAAAACTTTTATAAGTTATTTTATATTTTTTAAATTTGTTAACCAAGTCTTGATTATTTTTAAGTATTGCTAGTAATAAATGTTCACTACCTATATATGGATGCTTTAGTTCACTCATTTCTTTTTGTGCATCTACTAAAACTCTTTGTGCTTCTTCACTAAATTTTCCAAACATAAATATCCTCCTCTTATTAATTCTATGATACTTATGATATATTTAATAAAAATTATTCAAGGAAAAAGAAAAAACAGACTTTTTTTAAAGTCTGTTTTATATCTTGTTATTTCTTTTTAGTTGTATTTTTCTTAGTTCCTGTTGTTTTCTTAGAAGTTTCTTTTTTCACACCAGTAGTTTTTTTAGCAGGAGTTTTAGTTTTAATTTCTTCTTTCTTTTCTTCCTTAACTACTTTTGTTTCTTCTTTAACAGGTTCTTCTTTTACTTCAACTTTTTCTTTTTTTACTTGTTTTTTTGTATCTTTTCTTGTTACAGAAAGAACTACAAATAGTGTAAGCATTACAATTACTACTGCAAGTACTACATATGATAATGCTGAAATATAATTTCTACCTACTACCATAATTAATACAAAGAATACAATTAATAATCCTAAGAAATATTTATAAATATATTTAATCCATTCTTTATAACTTACATTTTCACGTTGTAATCCAAGTAATACAAGAATACTTGTTGGTGAAATTAGTAAGAATAATGAATAAATAACTTGGAATATAACTGCAAGTACAAGATAGAATTTTGTATCTGTTATTGTATAAGTAATTGTTGATAATGTAAATTGTGTAGCATATGTATAATCTGGATATACTACTGAAGATAATGCAGATAATGTTGTTCCAGATAGAACTTTATCTGTCATACCAGCAATACTTGTAATTATTGTTGTATAGAATCCTGAATTGTAAACACCAACTAATACTAAGTTAGCAAGAATTACTATCATAGCATATGGTAATGCTCTTCTTATTCCACTTGCGATAGATTCAAGTAATCCATCAAATTTAATTTTGTAAATTAATGATAATATTACTGTAGTTACTACTAATAATACAATAACATTATATAAAGTCCATTCACCAAATGCAGTAAGTGTTGAACCTAATATTGCATTAAATAATGAAACATCAAATACTTTAAAATCAGTTAATGTTTTATGGAAATTTGTGAATCCTCCAAATCCAAAGTATCCATTCCAAGATACCATACCAATTATTAGAAATACGATAATTACATCAAATGCAATCATCATTGGTAATCCTTTTTTAACTTCTTCTTTTTCTAAATTTGTTTTTTCTGGCTTGCTTGTTAATATTGTAAATAATATTAATGAACCAAGTCCAAGTACTAATATAACTATTTTAGCAATTATATTTGATGATACTGTAGCACTCATTATTTGATTTACATAATTTGTATATAATGAGCCAGCACTTCCTAAAAGGATTGCGCCTACAGTTGATGCGATAGATGTCTTACTATCATAACCTAATTTTTTAGCAATATCTATAAATGCTGGAACAAAGATAAGCATAGGCATAACGTCACCTATAACAGCTGTCATAATTCCGAATGTTAATATGCTTATTACTAAAAATAAACCTTTTTTCTTTTGAAATTTAACTGCAGTATTATTAATAACTGCTTCATATTTACCAGTTTTCTTAAGTACTGCATAAAATACACCAATACTTAAAATAAATATAAATGCACTGATAAATACACTAAATGATGTTAATCCATTTGATATAGAATCAACAAAGTTTATTGGATTAATAGTTCCCTTTTCAATACCTGATGTATAATAACCAATTGTTGAACTAGGGATTAAAAAACTTACTATTATTGCTGCTGCTAAAACTAACAATAATACTTTAAAAATATTATATTTCTTCATTTTTCCTCCTAATTTTCTGTAGTTTCTTGTGGTCTCATAAGTGGATACATAACTACATCTCTTATATTATCGCTATTTGTTAAAAGTTGAACCATACGGTCAATTCCCATACCCCAACCAGATATTGGTGGCATACCATATTCCATAGCTCCTATATAATCATAATCCATATCCATAGCTTCTTCATCACCGTTTGCTTTATTCATAGCTTGTTCATGAAGTCTCTTTTCTTGTTCTACTGGATCCACAAGTTCTGAGTAACCATTAACAATTTCAACTCCGTTTATTACAAGTTGGAATCTATCTGTTATTTCTTTGTTATCATCATTTGCTCTTGCAAGTGGCGATAAACTCATTGGATGCTCTGTTAAATAAACAGGTCCTAGCATATGTGGCCTTGCAACCTTTTTATATAAATAGTCAACAAGATTTCCATATCCTAAATTTTCAATTGGTGTTTCACTATCAAGTTCAATCTTATCTTCTTTAATCTTACTTAATAGTTTTTCCTTAGTATTATATTCATTAATATCAATATTAGAATATTTCATTATTAAATCTCTAAATGAAACTCTTCCCCATTCTCCAGATAAATCTACCATTTTATCTCCGATTTGAATATTTAATGTACCAAATACTTTTCCGATTACTGTTTGAAGTAATTCTCTTATAAATTTCATATTATCTTCATAATTATAATATGCTTGATATGCCTCAATCATAGTGAAGTCTTGTAAATGGGTAGCATCCATTCCTTCATTTCTAAAACATCTTGCTATTTCATATACCTTTGGAATACCTGCGATTACTGATCTTTTCATGTAAGTTTCAGGTGCAATTCTTAAATATACATCCATATCAAGTGCATTATGATGAGCCATAAATGGTTTTGCAACAGCACCACTTGGTTTATTGTTTAGAATTGGTGTTTCAACTTCATAATAACCTTTACTATCTAAGAATCTTCTAAGTTCTCTAATAAAGTTCATTCTAATTAAGAAATTCTTTCTAGTATCTTCATTCATAATCATATCTACATATCTGTTTCTATAGCATAACTCTTTATCAGTTAAACCATGGAATTTTTCAGGTAGTGGTTTTAATGCTTTACCTAAGAATTCAAAACTAGATGCTCTTAAAGTTTTTTCACCAGTATGAGTTGTGAATATTTCACCTGTTGCACCTATAAAATCACCAACATCAAAGTTTGATTTGAAAAATTGATATTTTTCTTCGCCAACAAGATCAACCTTTATAGAAATTTGTAAATCTGCTTCAATATCTCTTACTTTAATGAAACTCATTTTACCCATTTTTCTCATGAATACTATTCTACCTGCAACACTAACATTATCAGTGCCATCTTCTAGATTAGATGCTTCTTTTAGTGTATGAGTAATTTCATATCTTTCAGGATAAGGATTACATGTTTTTCTAATTTCATCAACCTTTTGTCTTCTAACAATTTCTTGCTCTGTTAACTCTCTCATTTTTTCACCTCGAATCCTTTTTTATTATACCATAAAAAAAGGGAAAACCAATAGTTTATTACTATTTTTTCCCAAATTTAATCAGAATTTTTATAATCCAATAATACTTTTTCTAATTCTTCCTTTGTTTCACATTTAAATATTTTATTTTTTATTATTGCTGAATCTTTCATTCCTTTTATATACCACGCTGCATGAGTCCTCATTTCAAGTATGGCAACCTTTTCATTTTTTATTTCAAGTAAATATTTCATATGTTTTAAACACATATCGATTTTTTCATTTTTTGTTTGTTCACCTAAAATTTCATGTGTTTTTAAATAGTGTGATATCTGTTTAAATATATATGGATTACCTAAAGAAGCTCTTCCTATCATTATTGCATCACAATTAGTTTCATTAAACATTCTAATAGCATCATCTACTGATTTTATATCACCATTACCTATTACTGGAATATTAACATTTTCTTTTACTTTTTTTATTATGCTCCAGTCTGCAAGTCCTTCATAACCTTGCGCTCTAGTTCTTGGATGAACAGTAATTGCACTTGCACCTGCTTCTTCTACTATCTTTGCTATTTCTACTGCATTAATATTATTTTTGTCCCATCCACTTCTAATTTTAACAGTTACAGGACATGGTACTGCATTTACTACTGCTTCTACAATTTCTTTTACCTTTTCCGGATTTTTTAAAAGTGCTGCACCTGCTTGTGCTCTTAAGGCAACCTTTGGAACAGGGCATCCCATATTAATATCTATAATATCTGGATGCATTAATTCATATACTTTTTTTGCCGCAATAACAAAACTTTCTTTATCACTACCAAATATTTGCTGAGCAATTGGTCTTTCTTCTTCTGTCATATAAAGCATCTTTTTTGTTTTTTCACTATCATACATTAATGCTTTATCACTAACCATTTCTGCGAATAAAAGTCCCGCACCATATTCTTTAACTATTCTTCTAAATGCACTATTACATACTCCAGCCATAGGTGCTAAACATACATTATTTTCTATTTCTAAATTACCTATTTTAAACATTAATTAACCTTCTTACAATGATATATTTTATTTGTTTTTTCATTATATATAGTTGCATAATTATCATCATATATTTTTGCTTTTATATATGCTTTTTCTTTTCCTTTATCATCACCATTTACAATTTGATGATCTATTCTTAACTTAAATTCATATGTTGTAATGCCATTATTATATTCTCTTGAATTAATAAGATATGTTCCATCTAAATAATTTTTGTTAGTAGAATCATTATATTTTTTCCAAGTAAATGTTTTATCTTCATTAAATGTTGCAGTAACTGCATAATATGAATAATTAGAATATGAACAATCCCAAGTACCATTTAATTTTGATGAACCACTACCAACCAAAGTAAATACAACTACAACAAAAATAATAATCATATGAATTATTGTCATTATAATTGAAATTATAAGTCCCGCAAATGACAAACTTTTATATTTTGAATCATTTCCAGTTTTAGATTTATATTTACTACATTTACAAATAGATATAATATTTAAAATTAATCCTATTATTGGAATTATAAAACTAAATATCATACCTAAAATAGATATTACTTTTGCATTATCTTTTATTATTTCTTCTTTAACTTTACCATCTACTGGATAACCACAAGAAGTACAATATTTACTGCTTTCATCTATATTTTTACCACATTTAACACAATACATAAAAACACCTCTTTATAAGTATAACAAAAAAAGGGAATTATTTCATCCCTTTATTAATTATAAATTCTACACCATTCTTTTTATTTTTAGCAATAACTTTATATCCTATCAAATCGCAGTTGCCTTTTACGATTGATAAGCCAATACCATTTTCACCTTTCTTTCCTTTTTTGTAGGGTTCAAACATTGAAGAAAGTATTTCTTTTTCAATCGGTTCACCATCATTAAAAAATATGATTTTATTTTCTTTTATAGTTATTACTATTTCACTTTTAGCATACCTAACAAAATTACTAAGTATATTATTTGTTATTGATTCCCACATATCAGGTGTACCATCGTAAAATATATCTTCTTTATCACATTTAACTAAATAGTTTATATCATTTCGTACTATCTTAAATTTATCAATAGTACTATTTATCGTAGTAATAATTTTCGTTTTTATATCGTTTTTATAGGAGTTTTGTAAATATGTAATTTTATTTAATTCTAATAGGGTTTTTACTTTATTTTCTAATTTTTTTATTTGTTCTTCGCTTACATTAATGACTTCATCATAGGGTTCAATTCCGTCATGATAAGCTTCAATATATGATTTTATAACTGTAATAGGTGTTTTAAAATCATGTGATATATTTTGATACATTTCACTTTTATATTTATCCTGAGATAATATAATTTCTTTCATTTCATCTATAGTTTTATCTAATAACATAATTTCATCGTCAAATTCATATTTGCTTTTTGCTACATAAAATTTTTCATTATTCATATTGTCAACTTTTAGTTTTAATTTTTGAAGTCTATTTACAACTATTCTTGACCATAAAAATAGTAAGATAAGAATTATTGCAAATGTAATTATTACAATTGGAATAACTATTCCAAGTGAATTTCTTCTAATAAATTTAATATAACTATCAGTTGTTATTGCAATTGTTTTATAATTATTTCCTTTATGATTTACAGAATAATAGTAATTATTTCCTTTATATACGAATTTTCCTTGATCAGTTACAATATACTTTAATAGTTTTTGATAATCATCAACACCTAATATATTTTTGTAATCTTCACTAATTAAAATTCTATCATCACTATATATAATGTACGCAATATTCTTATATTTTTTAGTTAATGAATCTTCTTTTTCTATCATTTGAAGTGGTTGATCTAAATAACTATATACTGTCTCTTCGAAAAAGGGTTCAAGTGATTTAGGCAGTACAATAATTATAGATACTATCATTACAAGAAGTGCGGTTAGAGTTATTACAATTAATTGATTTGATAAACTTGTCTTTTTATTATTCATGATAATCTATATCCAAATCCATAAACTGTATTTATATTAAGATCATTTAATTTTTTTCTAAGTCTTCTAATTGAATCATCAACTACTCTGTCACTTCCGTAATAATCGCTTCCCCAAACTTCATTTAATATCATCTCTCTTGTAAGAGGTTTATTTTTATTATTTACTAAATATAATAACAAATCAAATTCAAGTGTGGTTAAGTTTATTTTTTCTTCTTTATAATATACCGTTCTTTCAATGGTGTTAATTTCATAATCATTATATTTTATCTTATGAAAATCTTTACTGTATACGCGTTTTATTATATTTTTTACTCTAAGTACTAATTCTTTTGGAGAATAAGGCTTTGCAATATAATCATCACATCCTAATTCCAGTCCCATAATTTTATCTATTGATTGATCTCTAGCTGAAGAAAATATTATTGGAACTTCTTCATCTTGAAGCCTTATTGCTTTAATTATGTCATAACCTGTAACATCATCCGCAAGCATTATATCGAGTATCCACAAATTAACATTATTTTTATCATTTATAAAATCTAGTGCATCTTGACCCTTAATAAAGGTTTCGACAATAAAATCTTCCTTCTCAAGATAGTTTTTTATAAGCTTGTTTAAAGCCTCTTCATCTTCTACAAGTCCAACCTTATACATGAATCATCAACACTCCATTTCATATTTATTGTAACATTATTTCCCTCTTTTTTCTAGTACACACCACCTCCTTACACTTCCATAATAAAAAAATAATATGTTAGAAAAACAAATTAATTGTGTGAAATTGTGTGAATATATTTTGCAGTTACTACATATCTTATTTGATTATTACTTGTACATGTTATTAAAGTTAATATTTTCTTATCGTATACATTATCTAAAATACTTTTATTTTTTATGTTTACTTTAGATATATCATATACTTTAAACAAATACTCATAATTAAAATCACTAACTATTATTTCATCATCTTTATTTAATTTATAAAGAGTCGAAAATACATATTTATTATTGTGACCCGCAAGTATTATATTTCCATATTCACTTTCTAGTGTTTCCTTATTACTAATCATAAGAACTAAATTTTGATTTAATATTTCATTATAGTCACCATATTTTATTAACCATTTTTTATTTTTAAAAGAAATGTATCCATCATATTTTCTATTTATATTATTTTTTTCTATTAATAAATCTACATTATCATCATAGTCTTTTACCTCTTTAAAATTGTTTATTATAAAAAAAGAAGAGATAGTTATAATTATTAAACTAACTATCTTTTTTAACATAATTATATACTCCTATTCCAAATAAAATTATAAATGAAACTAAATACATACTGTTTTGTTTACTAGTAACTGGCATAACTGTTTTCTCATTTGTAACATTTATGTTTGAATTACATGTACTATCATTTACATAGAACTTATATTCATCATTATTTAGTATAAATCCACTTGGAACCTTTATTTGTCTAATATAATATTCACCATATGGTAAGTTATTTATGATAACCCTTCCTTGTGTATCAGTTTTACCATTAAATACTAAATTACCATCTTTATCTACCACATTTATCTCTACATTTTCTAGAAAATTACCATCTTTGTCACTAGTAATGTAAACTAAATCACATCTAATTTTTTCATTTACAAGTTTTATGTTGCCTAAAACTACCTCCTCATTTTGATTATTATAATTTAGATTAACTTCATAAAAATTACTATCTAATTTATAACCTGTAAGCGTACTAATTTCTTTTACATAATATTTTCCTAAAGGTAATATTTTAGACTCATTATTATTTTTTTCATCCGTTTTAATTTTCTCTAATTCATTTTTATTTGAATCATATATTCCAATAACTACTCCTACTAAATCTTTATCATCTTCTGATACTTTTTTTATTTTTATCTTACCTTTAGTTTTTTTATCATATAAATCTACTTTAAATACACCATCTGATAATTTTATATCATCATTAATTGTTATAGTTGTTTTTTCTTTATTTAAAGAGTATCCAAATGGAGCCTTTATTTCTTCTAAAGTATAAACACCTTTTGGTATAGTTATATTAGATATACCAGTTTTATCTATAACAATTTCTTTTACTTCTTTCGTTTCATTATTGATAAGTTTATATTTTGCATTCTTATCCTTAATTAACTCTTTTGTTTCAATATCTTTTTTTGAAAACTCTATTTTTGCATTATCAACACTAATATTAATATTTCCACTATTTAATGATGGATGACCAAATACTACTATTTTCTGACTATTATATCTATCAGCTACATAAACAGTTGTTTCTTTATAATTAAAATTCTTTTGATTAAAATAGATTGTTCCTTTTCCAAACTTATTAGTATTTATATTAATAGTATTTCCATTTACTGTATAGGCTATATCACCATTTATATCATAATTTGAAAGTACATTATTATAATCTACTAATGTTAACTCTTTACCAAATTCACTGGTATAACTACTATTTATAAATGATGGAAGTTTATTATGATTATTAACAAGAGTCATAATCTCATTTTTTTCTCCTTCTACATTTAATGTTTCACTAGAAAAGTCTCTATTTTGTTTCCAAACAACTGTATCTTCACTAAAAAGCCATATTAATTCCTGAGTAGCCATATAATATTTTAAATTATTATGACCAGGGTACTCATATCCATAGTACGCAATTAACTCCATCTTTCTTTTAACATCTTCACTAAACCCACTTTTACTCCAATCACTATATGAGCTATATGTATGAACTGTTATTGGTTTACTAGGTTCAATACAATAACCCATTTTTCCATTTAAATATCTAAATGGAAGGCCACCATATGTTACAAGATTTCCATTCTTGTAATGATATGCCCAGACTCCCGTATAATTTGTCTCTAAATAAGAGTCATCCGTGAGAGCTTTTACATCTTTACTGCTGAATAACAACCCACTTATTATTCCTACAACAATTAGAAGAATTTTTTTCTTCATTTCAATCACCTCATATATCTTATTAGCCATAAAAATTAAAATTCCCCTAAAAAATATAAAAAAAATGAAAAAAAGTTGAATTTTTTTCACATTTTTAATGATTTTTGACCCTTTTTGATAAAATTCTCTTATTTTTCTTAAATTAATAATTCATTTTTTCTATCAAAATTAATTTAAAATTATCGTAATAATACCATTTTTATCAATACTACCTATAATATATTCTTTATTACCTTTTATCTTATTAGTACTTTCAATTTTATTTATTAAGTAATCACTATTTAATGAAAGTAATGTTTTAAATACCTTAAATACTTCTTCATTTTGTATAAACATATTTTCTCCTTTCATATATTTATTCTCCACAACATAACTTTTTCCCACTAAATATTAAAAAAAAATTGATATTTCTACCAATTTTCTTAATATATTTCTTTATCTAAACTATTTTTAAAACTATCAAATGCCTCTTTAGCAGTTTCTTCTTCTAATTTATGTAAATTAATTAAATCCTTATTGTTTCCTTTTATATATTCATAAATTATATCATCTCTAAAACCTATTTCATTTGCTTCCTCTTTTGTATTTGCATAATAAACTTCTTTTATATTAGCCCATATAATAGCTGATAAACACATTGGACAAGGTTCAGCACTTGTATAAAGAATACATCCTGATAGATCATGTGTATTAAGTACTTTTGATGCCTCTCTAATTGCATTAACTTCTGCATGCGCAGTTGCATCTTTACTTTTTAAAACTGTATTATGCGCTCTTGATATTATCTTACCATCTTTAACTATTACTGCTCCAAAAGGTCCACCATTTACAAAATTTTCTTTCATATTAATATTTGCTTCTTCAATCGCAACTTTCATATAGTCATTATTATTCATATTTATCCTCTTTTCTACTTTTTATACTGATAATAAAACTCAGATATTTCAATATTTCCATTATTAATATTTGGATTATATGATGCGACATAATATTTATATATACCTGTACTTTCTGGTACAGAATTATATTCTTTATTATCAGAATTATATATTAGATAATAACTTGAATCATTGTAATCAAAATCATCAATAAATATATATAAATCTGATTTTAATAAATATCCCTTTATCCAATTTTTACTATCTTTCATAGATTTTTTAATATTACTTTTATCTTTAATATTTAATATTATTTCATAATTTCTTTCTTTTTCTTTACCTATTTTCGGATTATTTGTAGAAGTTTCAGATATTTCTGCATCATCATGTATATCAATTGAAATAAACTCTTTATAATCTAATTTTTTTCCTATATCGTTAAGTTTATATGGCCCTATATGCACACCAAATTGTAGAAGGATTAAACTTACAAGCACAAAAACAATACAACAAATACTAATTGAAATATCTTTTTTTGAATTTAACTTTTCGTTTGTTTTAAAACGGATACCAACTACCAATGTAATTATAGGAATAATTTCTATTAAATATGTAACCGGATTTATCTTAATTCCTGATTGAAATAAAATTAAGGAAAAGAAAATTAAAAATACATTAATCACATATAAAATATCTACTAATTTCTTTTTATGATGATTATTAAAATTAATTTTTCCTTTTCTTTTGTATACCTCTTTGTTTAAATTTATAATGTATTCATAAAGCTCATTTGTTATTAATTCTTTTTTTAAACTAAAAATCTTATTTGAAGCAATTATATAAATATATTTATCACTTTCAACAATTTTAGTTATATCACCATATTTGTTTTTTATAATACTTTTTTCTGATTCAAATATAAAATGGTCATTATAAAAATAAATGTTATAATTTTTATTATCTATTTTTTCAAGTTCTTTTAAACTGCTTTTTCTAATGATTTTGTTAAATGCTAATAATCTTACAAAAATAAATAATAAAAGTAAAATAAAATTTTCTAAAAAATAAATTCTTACTGGTGAATTACCTAAAAGTGCCGAAATAGTATTTATTCCCAAAAAAATTAAAAATATAAGAACAACTTGAACCCAAAACAAAGCTGTTGGATATGTTTTATATCCATCCACAAAATATTCATATGTATATTTTCCATCATATGTAAATAAACTTTTTTTCTTATCAAACTTCTCCATACATCATAACACCTCTGCTATTTTAATTATAACATGTACTATACTAATTTTTATATAACAATTTTTTTAGTTCAATCAATTTAATAATTTCATCTTCATAACCTTTATTTTGTTCTTCATTTAATAAAGTAAAGTTATTATCTTTTACATTTTCAATCATACCAATTAACTTTTTATCATCTTTTCTTATAACCAAATAATCACAAGAATCATCTACTCCATCAAACACTCTTTTCTTTTCTACTAAATAATTTTTTATTTCATTTTGAAACATAGTAGATGGTTTAACTAATCTTATTTCACTCATTCTTTCTTTGTCTTTTACAATATAATTTAAATATCTTTCTTCTTCACTAAATACACATCCACAGTATTTTTGCATATATAGTCCAAGTCTTTTTGCTTCTTCTCTACCTTCTTTAAAATATGGTCTAAAATCATAATAATAAAATTTAATACCATACTTTTTTTCTAAAGACTCTCCTACTTCTTTAATTAAATCATGTTTTTGATATGGACTTATAAGAAGACTTGTACAAAATGCATCATAACCATTTTCTTTTGCATATCTAGCTACTTCATCAAGTCTTGAATAGTAACAATATCTACATCTATTATCAAGTATATTAATAGTATTTTTAGTAAACTCTCTAAGGCCATATTCATCTTTATATATTACATCCAAGTTAATCATTTCACTATATTTCTTTAAAGTATCCCTTCTAGCTTTATATTCCATATATGGATGAATATTTGTATTATACCAAAAACCTGTAACATCAATGTCTTCTTCTCTTAATTTTTTTATGCACATAATACTACATGGTGCACAGCAAATATGTAATAATAATTTCATATAAATCACTTCATTTCTGAAAAATATTATACATTAAAAACAATAAAAGAAAAAGTCCTATTTTTTTTCATATATTAAAAATATGAACTATATTGTCCATATTTTCTTACATTATATTTTCACCAGTCATAATATCTTTTATATTTCTAAGTAGTAATTCAAGAATATTTGCTTTTTCTATATCTTCATCAACAGTAACATTTATTTTATATATTTCCTTGTTATTTTCATGAACTGATAAATATCCAATTACATCGCCTTTTTTAATAGGAATATCCTTCTTAGTTATTTTTAGATTATAACTTAATTCTCTATCTTTATTACCTTTTTTATTAAGAACATTTATATCTTGTGTTGGAACTACATTTACTCTTCCTGTCTTACTCTTATCATTTTTAAATGTGCCAACCTTTGTTTTTGTTGTTAAATACCCCTTTACTGTATAAAGATTAAATCCATAATCTAACATTTTACTCATTTCTTCATTTCTTTTAGCACTTGTTTCTTCTCCCATAATTACACCTATTAATCTCATATTATTTCTTTTAGCAGTCGCAGTTAAACAATAACCAGCTTCTTTTGTATAACCTGTTTTTAATCCATCCATTCCATCATATGTTTTTATTAATTTATTTGTATTAACAAGCCAAAATTTATTTTTAGTATTTTGTCTTAAATATGTTTCATATATTCCAGAATATTCAAGTATTTTTTTATGTCTTACAAGTTCTCTTGCCATAGAAGCCATATCATATGCTGAACTATAGTGATTAGCAGTATCTAATCCAGTTGCATTTTTAAAATTAGTATTTTTAAGTCCCATGCTTTTTACTTTTTCATTCATTTTAAATACAAATGCTTCTTCTGTTCCTGATATTCTTTCTGCTAGAGTAACAACTGCATCATTCGCAGATCCTACACATATTGCTTTAAGTAAATCATTAACAGTCATCTCTTCTCCAGCTTCTAAATATATTTGAGATCCACCCATAGATGCCGCTGTTGAACTTACCTTTACTTTTTCATCAAGTGATAAATTACCTTTTTCAAGTTCCTCCATAATAAGTATTAAACTCATTATTTTAGTCATTGAAGCAGGTGCATATCTTTCATTTGCATTACTCTCATGAATAATTTCACCTGTTGATGCTTCTATTAATATAGAACTTTTAGCGCTCTCTGTAAGCCCTAAATCTTCTGCTTTTACATTTGTAATAAACATAAAAGATAAAAATAATACTATTAAAACTTTTTTCATATTACACCTCTAATAAAAACTATGAATAAATATAATAATTTATGAAATTATTTGAAAAATTTGTAGAACAAATTACATCTATTTGATATAATTAAGATAATAAGGAAGGTGATATTTTGGCTAAGAAAAAACCGAATTATAAACTTAGAAGAAATCTTGCGAAAGCATTTTTAGTGCTTATTATTATAATTCCTATAATACTTATTAATAGAGTAAAGCTTGCGCATTTACCACTATATTTATCAAATACAAAATATACTGACATAATTGATGCGATGTTTGAAATTAAATATACAGGTTCTGAAGCAAAGAGTACTTTAAACTATCTAAAAGAAAAGAAAAAAATAAATGATAATACTGATGATTATATATTAAAACTAAATACGAAAGGATATAGTAAAAATACTATTGATTATTTAATTAGAAATCTAAATAAGTCACAAATTACTGACTTTCTTGATAAAAAATATAATAAAGATTTTGAAGAATATATAAAACTTGATTTATTCAAATACTCAAAATATAATAGATATACAAAATATCAGTCAAAACATAAAGACTTAAGTTTAGAAGACGTTGTTATTAGAGTAGAATTAAATATGGATAAAACTTATTACGAAGATAGTGAATTTATTAAAAATCCTGATGAAATAACTACACTTTCTAATAAATATTTTGAAATACCAGAAGATTATGAACCAAAAGATTTAGTTGATATGGATGATGATTATGCAAATAACACATATAGAACATTAAAACTTAGAAAAGAAGCTTATGAAAAATTTAAAGAAATGTGCGATGCATCTAGAAAAGATGGTGTTAAATTTTATGCTGAATCTGCTTATAGAAGTTATGATTATCAAAATATAATATATAAAAATTACATTAATGAAAATGGACAAGAAAAAGCAGATAAATATGCTGCAAGACCTGGATTTTCAGAACATGAATTAGGTTTAGCACTTGATCTTGCTAATATCTGGACAATAACTACTAAAGGTGAAGAATATAAATGGCTTACTAAAAATGCGTATAAGTATGGATATATAATAAGATATAAAAAGGAATGGGAAGATATAACTGGATATTCTGCTGAAAGCTGGCATATTAGATATGTTGGAGTAAAAGCAGCAAGTGTTATACAAAAAGAAAATATTACATATGAAGAATATTATGCAAAATATATATTAGCGAAAAAAAGTTCAAAATAATGAACTTTTTTATTTGTCTTTTTTTAATTCTGATTCATATAATTTTTTATATTCTTTTGATTTATTTAATAATTCTTCATGTGTTCCTTCTGCAGTTATTTTTCCTTTATCTAATACCATAATTTTATCACTATTTAATATAGTTGAAAATCTATGAGCAATAATTAAAATAGTATATTCACCCTTCATATTATTTATTGCTTCTTGTATTTTCTTTTGTGTCTCATTATCAAGTGCACTTGTAGCTTCATCAAATAAAATAATTTCTGTTTTTTGAACTAATGCTCTAGCAATTGCAAGTCTTTGTTTTTGTCCACCAGATAAATTTACCCCACCTTCTCCAACAACTGTATCATATTTATCAGGAAGTGTATTAATAAAATCATCTAAACAAGCAACTTTTAATGCTTCTATCATTTCTTCTTCAGTAATATCTTCTTTTACTAATCTTAAATTATCTCTTATACTAAGATTAAAAATATATGGACTTTGATTAATTATTGTAATATTACCTCTTATTGAGTCTTTATCTAACTCATTAATATTAATTCCATCTATTGTTATTTCACCAGAATCTATATTATATAACTTACATAAAAGATTAAATATTGTTGTTTTACCTGCACCACTTTTACCAACAAATGCTACAGTACTATTTGCTTTGACTTTAAAATTTATTTTATCTAGTATTTTCTTTTCATCATAAGCAAATGTAACATCTTTAAATTCAAAATCACCATTAACTTTATCTATATGTTTGTTTCCAAAACTTTCCTTTTCAAATTTATCACCATTCATTATTTCTTTAATTCTATCTACTGATAAATTAAAATCCTTAACTCTTTCAAGTAATGACCCAATCCAATATATTACATCTGATACTCTACTTGAATAATTATGTATTATTAATGCGCTTGCAATAGTAATATCTTTATTTTCTATTAAAAATATTAATAAAACTATAAGAAGAAAATCCTTTAGATCAAGAAGTGTTCCACGATATAAATTATAGTTTCTATCAACTTTATTCATTCTATATCTTTCTGTATTTAATTCAATAACTTTATTATGTAATTCATTTGTAAAACTATCTTCAGAATTAAGCATTTTAACATCTCTTATTCCTCTAACCATTTCACCAACAAAGCTTGAAACTTTTTCATTCATTTTTCTAAATTTCTTATCATTTTCATTTCTTAACTTTACTCTTTTTCTTTCTACTAAATATAATATTATAGTCATAACCATTATATAAACAAATACAACTTTATTTATTATGAAAATAGCAGCAAAAATACCTACATCAGTAATAATATTTGTTAAAAAATCTACAAGCATTGGAAATATTTCAGATAATTTTGATGTATCATTAGTAAGTCTTTGAATAAATAAACCAGAACCTGTACTATCAATACTTTTGTTTTCTATTTTTAATATTTCTTTACCTAAACTAGTTTGAAGATTCACATATGTCTCTCTAAACAAAATATTGCTATTATGTCTTTTAAAATAATTACAAATATTTCTAAACCATTCAACAAGTAAAATAATAATCGCAATTAATAATAACTGATGAAATTCATTATCAGTTAAATATACAATTATTTTAGCAGATAATATTGGTACAACAACACTTATAATTATTATTAAAATATTAACAATAATAAACCATATCAAATTTTTCTTTTGATTTTTTGCATAATTCCACGCAAATTTTAAATTTTTATAAAACTCCATAAACACCTCGCATTATAATTATATCAATAATATAAATAAATACAAGTTCTTAATTATCAAGACAATTTTTACACTATATAAGCAAACTAAAAAAAGGCCATGTTGTTGACCATTTTTTACTTTATAACATCAAATATAATTTTTGGATTATCTATTTTTTCATTACTTATTTTAAACGCACTATATAATTCATTAATATCAATTTTTTCATCACAAATAATAGTTAGTAATTTATCACCAACACTTACTTTTTCATTAATTTGCTTATTTAATTTTACACCTACACCATAATTAATTATATCGTCTTTCTTTTGTCTTCCAGCACCTAATTTATTAATAAATTCTGCTAAAACTATAGGATTTATATCTGTAATATACCCGTCTTCCTTACTTATTAAATCAATACTTTCTTTTGAAAGTAAGATACTATCTATATCTCCATCTTGACTTTTAACAAGTTCTTTAAATTTATTTAGTGCTTCCTTATTATTTAATTTTTCTGTAACCATATCTAAAGCATCTTCTACACTTATTTCTTTTCCAATTGATACCATATATGAAGCAAGAACAAGACATAGTTTTGTAAATCTTTCTTCACCTTTACCATCAAGTGTCTCGATTGCCTCTTTTACCTCAATGGCATTTCCTATAGTATAACCAAGTGGATAATCCATATTAGTTATAAGTGCGACAACTTCTTTACCAAATTTATTTCCTATTTTTATCATAGTCTCAGATAATTTTTTAGCATCCTCTATTGTTTTCATAAAGGCACCTCTTCCTACCTTTACATCTAAAACTATTTTATCTGCACCTGATGCTAATTTCTTACTCATTATACTAGATGCGATAAGTGGTATTGATTCTGTTGTACCAGTTACATCTCTTAAAGCATATATTTTTTTATCTGCTGGTACTAAATTACCAGATTGTGATACAAGTGATATACCTATATCATTTACTTGATTAATAAATCTTTCTTCACTTATATTTGTATTAAATCCTTTTATTGATTCTAACTTATCTATTGTTCCACCAGTAAAACCTAGTCCTTTTCCACTCATTTTAGCTATAGGAACACCACATGCTGCTGCAAGTGGTCCCACTACTAATGTAGTTTTATCGCCAACTCCACCTGTTGAATGCTTATCAACTTTAATACCATTTATTTTAGATAAATCGATTTTATCCCCACTATCTAACATTATTTTTGTTAAATTAAATATTTCCTCTTCATTCATTCCATTTAATACAATTGCCATTAAAAGTGAACTCATTTGATAATCTTTTACTTCGCCACTAATAAAATTATCCACAGCATATTTTATTTCATCATATGTAAGTATTTCTTTATTTTTCTTTTTTACTATAATATCTATTATATTCATTTTTTCACCTCTATTATAAGTTAATTATATCATATTTAATTTTATTTTACATTAAATTAAATTGGTGTTATAATACTTTCCTAGAAAAGAGGTAATATTGTGGAAAAAAACAAAAGAAAAATGATAATAGCATACCTATCCTTAGCATCTACTCTTTTGGCTGGATGTAATTCAAATAACAATATAAATCAAAATACAACTGAATACATTAATGAAAAAACAACAAGTGAAATAACAACAGAAATTATAACTACAGAAGCAAGTACTCAAATGACAGAAGAAAGTACAACTACTGAAATAAAAGAAGAATTAACAACCACAGAAAATATTACTGAAACAGAAACTACTGAAGAAATTATAGCTCAAGAAACAAATTCTTCCGATGAACAAATTATTAATGAAATGAATAATGATAAAAACAACATTGAATTATATATTACACAAAACGATATTGAAAATGTAAAAACATATGGTAAAGCTTTTTTTGTAAAAACTGTTGATTTTATATTTTATGATAAAGATATTAATGGAATTAAATTTAATGATTTAAAAGAAGAAACAAAAGAAGATGTTTATAATGCTTTTTGTAATATTGATGCACTTATTATGACATTTTCACCTGATTATAAAGAAAATATTGGTGAAAAATATGAAGTTGTTAAAGATTTCACAAGTAATGTATATTATTCATCATTAGATAAAATTAAACAATCTATTGGAGAAGAAAATTATAATAAAATTGGTGAAATCAAGGACAATGCTAAAGAAAAAATTAAAGAAGGCACAGATAATGCTAAAGAATACATAAAAGAGAAATATGAAAACTGGAGAGATAAATAGAAAAAAACATATAGAAATTTAACTATATGTTTTTTATTTTACTAATATATTCAACTCTTCTTTTAGGGTCTTCCCTTAAATATTCTACTAATTTTGGATTTTTTCTTATTTCATTTATAATTTGAATATCTTCTTTTGGAAGAACTACCTTATAATCTTCTTCATTTTCTGCTACAACTACGTTATCCATACCAAGTAAGTATGCTGAAGTTGTATCAAGTGCATTAATTAAATCCACAAAAGTATCCAAATTTGGAGTTCTAGTTCCTTTCTCATAACAACAAACAGATACTTTTGTAACATTAATCATATCTGCAAGATCTTGTTGTGTTAATCCTTTTGCTTTTCTAAGTTCTCTAACTCTTGATCCAATAAACATTTACTACTACCACTCTTTCATTAACTTATAGTTAAAGTATAAATAATTAGATAATGTAATTGTTTAAAGTTAACTAAATAGGAATTATTATTTACATTTATAATTTTTATACTTTTCAAATATTATTTTGGATAATTTTTAGATTAATATACTAAAAGAAACAGATTTATTTATTTTCTGTTTCTTTATTTTTATTACTTGATAAAAATGTTACTTTTTCCGCAACTACTTCTGTTGCATATTTCTTTTCTTCATCTTTTTCATAAATTCTTGTTTGAACCCTTCCTTTAACACCAAGAAGATCGCCTTTTTTACAGTACGCACTTGTATTTTCTGCAATACCTGTCCATAAGGTACAATCAATGAAATCTGTTTCATATTCTCCAGATACATTTTTATAACTTCTTGGAACAGCAAGAGTAATATTAGTTACTTTCTTTCCTGAATCTGTTTCTCTAAGTTCAGGATCTTTAACAAGTCTTCCAACAATTACTATTTGATTTAACATGACATTTTCCTCCTTTCAGTGCTGTATAATACACTACTAAAAAGAAGAAATCAAAGCACAAAAATGGCATTTTTGCATAGAAAAATACTCAAAAATTGAATTTTTGTATAACAAAAAAGGAATTTTTGCATAAAATTCCTTTCTAAAATTTAAATATTGCACATTTTTTGAAAATTGTTTTTTAATAAATTATTTAATTCTACTGCATATTCAAGTGGTAATTCTTCTGTAAATTCTTCTATAAATCCTATTAATGATAATTCTATTGCTTTTTCTTCATCAATTCCTCTACTCATAAGATAGAATAATTTATCTTCATCTAATTTTGAAACTGTTGCTTCATGTTCTATTATTGATGACTCATTTTTACATATATTAGTAGGAATTGTATCACTTTTTGATAATTTATCTAAAAGAATAGTATCACATTTTATACTTGATCTTGAATTAGTAGCATTCTCTTCTATACTTACTAAACCTCTATAACTAGCATTTCCACCGCTTCTACCTATTGATTTTGCAATTATATGACTTCTTGTATTTTTACCTAAATGAATCATTTTAGCGCCTGTATCTTGAATTTGATTATTAGATGCAACAGCAATAGAAATACATTCACCAACTGAATTATCTCCTTTTAAAATACATGCTGGATACTTCATATTGATTTTAGAACCAATATTACCATCTATCCACTGCATAGTACCACCTTCATCAACTGTTGCTCTTTTTGTTACTAAGTTGTTTACATTATCTGACCAGTTTTGTATTGTTGTATATCTACATTTTGCATTTTTACCAATAAATATTTCAACAACAGCTGCATGAAGTGAATCAGTAGTATAAGTTGGTGCTGTACATCCTTCTATATAGTGTACTTCAGAATCATCATCAACTATTATAAGTGACCTTTCAAATTGTCCCATATCTTTTGTATTAATTCTAAAATAACTTTGAAGTGGTCTATCTAATTTTGTATGTGGGGGTACATAAATAAATGTTCCGCCACTCCATACGGCACCATTTAATGCTGTAAATTTATTTTCATTATAATCTACTAATGTACCAAAGTATTTTTTGAATAACTCTGGATATTTTTTTAGTGCAGTATCTGTATCACAAAATATTATATTTTTTTCTTCCAAATCTTTAATCATATTATGATATATTGCTTCACTATCATATTGAACACCAAGTCCATCTAAATATTCTTTTTCCTGTTCTATTACTCCAATATCATCAAATGTCTTTTTAACTTTTTTGTTTACATTATTCCAAGAATTATGTACTTCATTATCAATTCTTTTATAATAAGTTATATTATTAAAATCAATATTTATCTTTGGTCCAAAAGAAGGAAGAGGTTTATTTGTAAAATCTTTATATGATTTTAATCTATATTCTAGCATCCATTCTGGTTCATTTTTTAATTCAGATATTTTTCTTACCTTTTCTTCATCTAAACCTTTTTCGAATTTTACTTCCTTCATAATTACCTCCTATTTTTCTATTAAATCTTTTATTCCAAGTATTGCGAGTGTTGCACATTTTTTTCTTGCTGGTTGTTTATATATATCTTCATATGCAAGTAATTCTTCTAATAAATCTTTATCATATTCTTCTTCATTAATCATTTTTTCATAGTTATCTATTATCTTTAAAGCTTCTTCTTTTGTTTTACCAATTAATTTTTGAATTGATATAGATGCCGATGATACTGCAATTGCACATGCTTCTCCTTCAAATCTTATATCTTCTATTTTATTATCATTCATTTTAAGTTGTATATCAAAATTATCAATACAAGATGAATTGTTTTTATTTTCTTTTAAATATGTACTATCATCTACAAGTCCTTTATGAAAAGGTTTTTCATAATTTTCTAATATTAATGTTCTTTTAAAATTTGGATCCATTTTTATACACCTAAACTTTCTTCTAATATTCTATCATTATCTAATGCTTTTATTAATTTGTCTGCATCTTCTTTATTATTATAAAAATATATACTAACTCTGCATGTATTTTTTATTCCAAGTTCATCTTCTAGTTTTTTTGCACAGTGGCTTCCACTTCTAACGCATATATTATATTTATCTAAGTATATTGCTGTATCTTGCGCAAATACACCATCTATATTAAATGCTACTGTAGCACCTTCTACATTTTCATTGTATATTTTTACATTTTTTAAGTTCTTCAAACCATTTATAATATAGTGTTTTAATTCATCGCAATATTCTTCTATGTTATCTATACCTATATTATTTATATAGTCAATCGCACTTCCAAATCCAATAACACCAGCAATATTTCCTGTTCCTGCTTCTAATCTATAAGGTAGTTCCTTATATTCTATTTCACTAGGACTAACAAATGCAATATTCATACCACCACCTACTTTAGTAGGTTTTATTTTATCAAGTAATTCATACTTACCATAAAGTACACCAACACCTGTTGGTCCAAGCATTTTATGTGCCGATATAGCTAAAAAGTCTATATCTAAATCTTGTACATCTACATTTGTATGACCTACACTTTGTGCTCCATCAACTACTACTAATATACCTTTTTTATGTGCATAATTTATTATTTCTTTTATTGGTCTTACATCACCTATAACATTTGATATATGCGCAATTGAGATTACTTTTGTTTTATCTGTTATACTTTTTATAACATTTTCTATTGTTACTTCATGATTACTAGTTAAAGGTATATAGTTTACTTTTATACCCATTTCATTTTCAAGTTCAAACCAAGGAAGTATATTTGAAGCATGTTCTGCTTTTGTAAGTAATACTTCATCCCCCATCTTTAAATTGTACTTAAAATATCCATTAACTATTTCATTTAATGACTCAGTTGAACCACTAGTAAATATTATTTCTTCTCTTCTACTAGCATTAATTAATTCTTTTACTTTATCTCTAACATTTTCATATTCATCACTTGCTTTTAAACTAAGTGAATAATCACCTCTATGTGCATTAGATGAATAATTCTTATAATAATCACACATCTTATCAATTACACAATTTGGTTTAAATGTTGTCGCACCATTATCAAAATATACGATATCTTTTTCTAGCATAGGAAAGTCTTTTCTATAATTCATTTTTTCACCTCCAATACTTTTTAATAATTTTCTTTAAATCATCCTTTACATCATCAGTTATATTAAATTCATTTAATAAAAATCCATTAATTAAAAGTTCATAACATTTATTTTCATCTAGTCCTCTCGAATTTAAATAAAATAGTTCTTCTTCATCAAATTTACCAATATACGCACCATGTGATGCTTCTACATCATACTCATCAATAAATAAATTAGGTTCTATTTTTGATTTATTATCATTCATAACAATAATTTTATTGTCTTGATGTAAAACACTTTTTTCTGAACCATTTGGTATATATCCATTGTTCTTTATATATATGGAATTATTATCTATTGTAAGTCCATGTATATTTGTATTACTTGTGCAGTTTTTATTATTATGATGGATACTAACATCATAATTATTTTCATTTAATGAAATAGATGAAATATTAATTAATACATTTGAATTTTTTCCATTAATATTTACATTTATATTTCTATTTATATTTTTTGATGCATCAAATATATTAAATATAAGGTTACAGTTTTCATTAATATCAAAATTATAACTTACATCCTTATCTTCTTCATTAATTATAGTAAGCGTAATATCTACATTATCATTTACTCTTATATCTTTATTACCATTTTCTTTTAATATAAATTCTCCATTATCTTCAAAATCAATACTACTCTTTTCTATTAATATATTATTCATATATCAATTATTCACTTACGATACTTGCACTATTTTTGTAAGCATCATATCCTTTTTCTTCTATTTCAAGAGCAAGACTTGCATCTCCTGTTTTCTTGATATTTCCATTTACCATAACATGTACATAATCTGGTTTTATATATTGTAGTATTTTAGGATAATGAGTAATTATAAGTACTGATATGTTTTCATGTTCTTTTAAATAATCATTTATATTTTCACAAACAATTTTTAAACTATCTACATCAAGTCCTGAATCAAGTTCATCAAGTATTATGAATTTAGGTTCTAATACTTTTAATTGAAGTATTTCATTTTTCTTTTTTTCTCCACCTGAAAAACCTTTATTCATACTTCTATGAATCATATTTTCATCCATTTTTAAGTCTTTTACTGCGCTATCAATTTTCTTTATATATTGATATAATGAAACTTCTTCTTTTTCATTTAATGCAGTTCTTAAAAAATCAGCAGTTGTTACTCCATCTATTTCACATGGAAGTTGATTACATAAAAAGATTCCTTTTCTTGCTATTTCATCTGTGGACATATTTGTTATATCTACGTCATCAAACATTATTTTTCCAGATAACTTTTTATATTTTTTGTTATTTAAAATAACTTTCGATAAAGTACTTTTTCCTGTACCATTTGGTCCCATTAAGGCATGTACTTCACCATCATTTATGTTTAAGTAAAAATTTTTTAATATATCTTTACTATCTATACTTGTACTTAAATTTTCAATTTTAAGCATAACATCATCTCCAAACATTATTATTTTACCATAAAAGTATATATTTTTTTAGTGTTTTTTGTTAAAATTATTAGAGGAGATGATAAAAATGGATTGTATTTTTTGTAAAATTATTAAAGGGGACATTCCTTCATATACAATTTATGAAGATGACATTGTAAAAGTGTTTTTAGATGTTAATCCTATGAGCCCTGGACATATGCTTATAATACCTAAAAAACATTTTGAAAATTTAGATGATATTGATATTGATACATTAACTCATATTAATGAAATTGCTAAAAAAATGCATATATTATTAAAAGAGAAGTTAAATATTGATGGAATGAGTATAATGCAAAATAATGGTGATGTTCAAGAGGTAAAACATTTTCATATGCATTTGAAACCATATTATAAAGAAAATAATGGTATAAGTGTTGAAGAAGTATATAAAAAACTGATTGGTTAATCAGTTTTTCTTATTTTAAATCTCTAATTGTTTGTGTTAATTCATATTTTAACATTTCATCACTTACTTTTGACATTTCAGATTCTGATATAGTCATTACATATGTACTATATTTTTTTAATTCAATTATATCCCTTTTTAATTTATTTAATACAATCTTGTATTTAATTACACTTACAAAATCACATTGTTTTTTAGAAAGATTTATTATACTTTTAGCTAATTCAATATTTTCATATTTTTCTATTATTTTATTATTTAAAGTATCCCTTAAACAATATCTTTTAAACCTTCTATTATCTAAAGCTCCTTCTTGAACAAATAATTTTATATTTCCATCAGTTAAATTACTTGCAAGTACTTGTAAATGATATCTATTATTTTTTTGAACAAATTTTGGAACATCAATATCCAATTTTTTCATATTATTACTCCTTACGCCACAATATAATAACAAAATAGTACATTTTTGTCAATTAATTTAAATTTATTATAATATAAAATAAAAAAGTTCAATAGAACTTTTTTAACAAACGAATGAACTAAGTATTATAGCAAGTAATATATAAAGTACTATTATTGTTACATACCCGCATCCGCGTGATGTTTGTGTACATGTGTTAGTACATGTTGTATTTGTACATCCCATTTAAATTACCTCCTTACTTAATTTATTTAGATATAAGCACCTATTATTATTACTAATAGTATGAATAGTACTAGTATTATGCCAGCACCTGATCCGCATGAGTGTGTCATTTTCATTCCTCCTTTTTTATTGTTCACATTATTTTATGGCAAAACTACTAATAGTGTGATTATATTTTGAAAAATATTGTTTTTATTTTGTAATTTTGTTATTATATATATGTGCATTATTAAAGGAGGATAAAGAAAAGATGAAGAAAAAAATAATGTTAGTAAGTTTAGCTATTATTGGTACAGTATTATTAACTGGATGTGGTAATGCGAAATTAAAAAATGGTGAAGACATTGCAATTACAGTAAATGGTACTAATATAACTGCTAATGACTTATATAAAAAATTAAGAGATAAGTATGGTGTATCTACTGCTATTGATATGATAGATAAAGAAATATTAAATACAATATATAAAGATGATGAATCAATAGAAAAACAAGCAGCAAACCAAATAGAAAGTTTAAAAAAACAATATTCTGATAATTGGGAAGAAACACTAAAAAGTGCTGGTTATGAAGATGAAGCTGAATTAAAAGAATATTTTGTATTAAATTATCAGAGAAATCAAGCTATAGAAGATAAGGTTAAAGAAAGCATTAAGGATGATGAAATAAATGCATACTATAAAGAAAATACTGTTGGTGATATTAGTGCTAAACATATTCTTATAAAAGTTGATACAGATTCAGAAAATGGATTAACTGATGACGAAGCTAAGAAAAAAGCTGAAGAAATAATTAAAAAATTAAACAAAGGCGAAGATTTTGATACACTTGCAAAAGAAAATTCTGATGATACTGGTTCAAAAGAAAAAGGTGGAGATTTAGGATATTTCAATAAGGGTGATATGGTTGAAGAATTTGAAAATGCAGCATATAAACTTAAAGTCAATGAATATACTAAAGAACCAGTTAAAACAACATATGGATATCATATAATTTTAAAAACTGGTGAAAAAGATAAACCTAAATTAAAAGAAGTAAAAGATAATATTATAAAAGCTCTTACTGATGAAAAATTAGATGAAGATAAAGCTCTTCAAGTAACTGCTCTTGATGATTTAAGAAAATCTTATGGTCTTAAATTTAAAGATGCAAAATTAAAGAAAAACTATAATAATTATATAAAAGAAGCAATTAAACAAGCTGAAGAATCTAAATCAAATTCATCTTCACAAAGTTAAAAAAGTGATTTATAAATCACTTTTTTTAAATCCTTTAGAATATAATTTTTGTTTTATAAAATATTCTAAATCACTACCTGTATATTTATTTTTATACTTATTATAAAGTTTTTCATATTCTCTATTATATAGTTCATTATCATTTAAATTTTTACTATCAAGAATACTAATAATATCTTCTTTACTATATCCTTTATTAATAAATTCATTTATAAGTTTTTGTTTTAACAAATTTCCACCATATGATTTATTCATTTTTATTTTTTTATCAATAAGTTTTTCAAGATTTAATAATAAATCATCCTTTGAATATAAACTTATTTCTTCATTAATAATTTTACTATCTAAATTTAATTTAATTAGTTCTTTTTTTATTTTATTTAAACCTAAATTATTTAATCTTACTTTATCTGAAATATAACTTTTAATATAATTTCTATCATCTAATAAATTATTATTTCTTAATTTAACAATAATTTGATTACATAACTCTTCATCTACATTTTTATCTTTTAAATACTTTCTTATTTCACTTTCACATCTCATTTTTTTACTAATATACTTAAGAATCATATCATAAATATAATACTTATTATTTGCTTTTTTTATTTCTTCATAATTATCATTAATTTCTTTAGTTATAAGTAAATTATAATCTAATATTACATTTTCATTTAATATTATAATATCATTATTATCTAAAAATACCTTATATCTATTTCCAGACATTTTCTTAAATTTAATTATTTTCATGTTTCCTCCCACGAATTTATGTTCGCTAATAAAAATAATTAAAAACTTAATACTATTCTTTAACGTGTATTAAGTTTTCTGCAACTTCTTCAAGTGCTCTACCTATATTTTTTGAACAAACATATTTTTTTTCATCTAATTGATAATGTTTTGTTTCCTTCATTTGATGAGATCTTTTAGCAACTATGTATACTAATTGATACTTTGAAGGAACTATTTTTAATACTTTATCTATTGATGGATACATAATTATCACGCTCCTATTTCAATAATATATTAATATTAAAAATAAATCAACAAAATGTAAAAATATTTACATTTTTTTACATTTTATGCTATTTTTTGTGAATTTTCTTGTTTTTTTATTAATTTAATACTTTTTATTAGTAAATCACATTCATTTCTAATTAAAGCAGAGTTTTCTTTATTATACTTATCTAAATTTTTTATGTATTCCTTACCATAATCACCTAATTTTTGTAGTAAAAGATCACTTCTTCCATTTATATAAAATGAAATTAAATCATTAGAAGATATAACACTATCTAATTGTACAAACATTTCATCTAATAAAGTAGCAGAATCATTTGGACTATCTATAAAAAAGTCTTTAACACTTTCATTGTACTTAGTTTCTCCAAAAGAAAGTAATATTAAACGATCTTTTAATCTATCATTTAATACTTTTCCGTACTTTTTTCCATCTTCATCTTTAAAAGTTAAACCTTGAGTAAATTTGCCATCAATATAGTTTGTACTAATTATATCCATAACTGTACTTAGAAAATCATAATATTGTTTATCTTTATCAATGTTTTTATTTTTATTAAATAAAATTGTATTGGAATCTAAATCATATGAACAAAAAACAGAATTATCTTCATAAATTTCTAGTGATTTCATTGATTGTAATAAAGCACTAAATGTTTCCATTTCAACATCTATTCCACGATCATTAAAGCAACACTTTAATATATTACCTATAGTTGCTTCTAAACTTTGTTTATAATTTATTTTCAAATTTTTATTTAAGTCTAGAGACTCTCTATAATATTCACTCATATATATTCTCCCATACTAATCAAATCAATTATACCACAAAAATTATTTTTTTACTACATTAATTTCAATACCAAGAACACCATATTTTTCTTGTTTATCCTGTGGATAATATTGTTCCATATCTTTAGGGTCTGCGATTTCATCTTCAGCATAACCTAAAGATATTTTATCAAAATGTTTATATAATTCTTCAAAATTATCAAATTTGTATAATTTAATTACTTTTGTTTTTAATTTTTCTTTTGTAGCTCTATTTTCAAATTCAATAATATCTCCTTCTTTTATTAAACTTCTCTTTTCATCATTTAATCTTATTTCAATAGTTTTTGTTCCATTTTTTATAAGTTCAAATGGACCATTATTTAATCTCATTTCGTGCATAGTTTCCTCCTCATAATTCCATAATCCTAATTTTCCTTTTATAGGAATAGGTTTATCATATTTTATAACATTTTCTAGTTTCCAAGCATATGTCATTTCATGTGATTCTCTTCCATATACTGTTTTATCAATTTTTAATAATTCTTCTTCAAACTCTTTTGTAACAAGAATACAATCAGTAAGAAGCGCTTCACCTATAATCATACCTTTAGAACAATTTAAATTATAGTCTTTAAATTTTTTTAACATATCTTTTTCTTCGCTCATTCCAGCATGTATTAATAATTTACCCCTATAATTTGTTTTCCATGATCTAAATTCATATTTTTTATAACCATCTATTATAAGTGTTGCCCATGGTTCTTTAATTGTTAATGCTTTCATGATTTTTCTCTCTTTCTAAATCAATTTTAATTTCTTCTATTATATGACCAATATTACCTTCTCCTGCATATTTATTCAAATTGAAGAAATTATCTGAAAGACTTCTCCACTCTAATTTATTGACTTCTTCTATTAGATTAACATCACCATTTAATACACCATAATAAACTTCAAGTTCTATATCCCATTTTATATATGACAAGTTCATAAAATATACTAATTTAATATCATTTTTACTTATATTTGTTTCTTCATAAAGTTCTCTATATGCCTCTTCTAAGCCATTATCATTTTCGATTTTACCACCAACAAAATTATACATTCCTTTATATGGTTCTTTCGTTCTTTTGCACATTAATGTACTTGTTATTTCTTTATCAAATATAACAATTATATTCATTCTTTTCATTTATAGCCACTCTCCATACTTTTTAATATATATCTTTTTAATAATAGAAACAATAGCAAAATATAAAATAACAAGTAAAATTAAGAATAGATAAAATTCAAATGGTAAAATTACGAAGTGAAATGTACCAATTTTAGTTAAAAGTATTGGAGTGATTATTGTTAATACAAGTGAAAAAATAGTTAATACATTTAATTTATGACTTGCATTTGATTCTATAAAAGGCTTTTTACTTGTCCTAACATTATATATAATCATAAGCTCAGTTACAAGACAAGTTATAAACCACGCTGTTTGAAAATATGCTTGTTTATCTATACTATTATAACCTAATACAAACCAGAATATTATGAATGATATAACATCTATAATTGAACTTGTTATACCCATTACCTTCATAAATCTTGATATTCCCTTAGTATCCCATTTTTTAGGATTAATTAAAAATTCTTTATCCACATTATCATAAGGTATACCTATTTGAGAAAAATCGTATATAAAATCTTGAAGTAACATTTGAATTGGAAGAAGTGGTAAAAATGGTAAAAATATACTTGAAATCATAATACTAAAAACATCACCAAAATCCGCACTTAATGCCATTTTCATATATTTAATAATATTCCCATATACTTTTCTTCCTTCAATCACACCATCATATACAACTTTTAAACTTTGTTTTAATATAATTATATCGCTTGCTTCTTTCGCTATTGATGATGCACTATTAACAGATATTCCAACATCTGACTTATTAAGTGAAGGAGCATCATTAACACCATCTCCCATATATCCTACTACATGTCCATTTTTCTTATATAAATCAACTATTCTTTCTTTTTGAAGTGGATTCATTCTTGCGAATACATCTATATCTTCTATTTTTTTTGATAATTCCTCATCACTCATTTTGTCTATATCACTACCAAGTAATATATCATTACCATTAAGTCCTACCAAATTACAAATATTTTTTGTAGCATATGGATTATCACCTGTTAATATCTTTGTTTTAACGCCTATTTTATATAAATTAGATATTGTTGTCTTTACATCTTTTTTAGCAGGATCTAAGAAACATGTAAATCCTACAAATGTCATATTTTTTTCACATTCCGAATTAAATTTCAAATTTCCTGGATAATCATTCTTTTCTGCTAGAGCAATAACCTGCATACCATTATTCGCAAGTTCCATTGCCTTATCCTTTATAACATTTATAAGTTCTTTTGTTATTTTCTTAATTTCACCATTAATAACTACATTATCACAATCATTAATTATTTCTTCAAGTGCACCTTTTGTTATCATTCTATATACTGATTTATTTTTTACAACAACACTTTGTTTTTTTCTATTATAATCAAATGGTATTTCATCAATCTTTTCATACCTTTCTAAAGTAGTATCAAGTTTGTGTTCTTTACCATATGAAATAATTGCCTTATCAATTAAATTCTTTATACCTGTACTATAATAACTATTTAAATATGCATACTCTAATATATCTTCATTTTCATTACCTAATGCATCTATATATTTTTGAAGTGTTATATTATTTTCTGTTAACGTACCTGTTTTATCAGTACATAAAATATCTATAGCGCCCAAATTTTGAATTGAAGCAATATTTTTAACAAGTGTTTTTTTATTTGCTAAACTTTTGCTTCCTTTTGTTAAATTAACATTAAGAATCATTGGAAGCATACTTGGTGTAATACCTACCGCAACTGATAACGCAAACAAAAGTGCTTCACCAATATTTTGTTTAATTATACCATCTATAACAATTACTACAAGACACACAACAACCATATATCTTATTAATAATTTAGTTATATTTTTTATACCTTTATCAAAATTAGTTAATTCTTTTTTTGTATTAACTTCTTTACCAACTTTACCTAAATATGTATTAAAGCCTGTATTTATTACAATGCCTTCTCCTCTTCCACTTACTACAGAAGTTCCCATAAGACAAATATTATTTATATCAAATATTTCTTTTACATTATTATTTACTTTATTACTTTTTTCTACTAGTATACTTTCACCAGTAAATACTGACTCATTTAAAAATAAATCTTTACTGTCAATTATTCTTAAATCAGCAGGAATTATTGTACCAGCATTTAATTTAATAATATCTCCAATTACAACATTTTCTACTTTTACTTCTCTTTCTTCATTATTTCTAAGTACATTTACTGTGGAATATATCTTTGACTTTAATTTTCTATTAAATTTATAAACTGAATAGTCTTGAAAAAATCTAATAAGCGCACTAATTATTCCTATCACTACAATTATTAATGATCCAAGAGTATCACCCAAAAGAAAATTAATTAATGAAAGAAACAATAAAATTATTATAAATTCATCTTTAAATGACATTAATAAAAAGTATAGTGGACTTTTTTTATCATCTTTTATAACAACATTTTTTCCATTTTTAGAAAGACGTATCTTTACTTCATTGTCATTTAGTCCTTGAACTTTCGAATTATATTTTTTCATTAATTCTTCATTATTTAAAATTGATTCATTCATGTATTTTTTTAGCATTTCACTATCATTCGTTTTAAGACTTTTTTCCTTTTTTATATCAAATATTTGAATCATTTTATCGCCTTCTTTATTATCTATAAAAATTATACCATAAAACATAAAAAAGAAAAAAATTCCTAATGGAATTTTTTAAAATTTTTTACAACAATTATCATCTACATTTGTACATACATTTTCTTCAGAGCAAGTATATTCTGGTACATAAGTATGTTTATAAATGTGATTATTTACTATTCTTGTATGTACTGGACATACATGAACTATTTCATGTATAAAATCTTTTTTTATACATTTTTCAACTGGTGTTTCATATACTGGATCTTCACAGCATTTTTCTTCGCAAACAGTTGGACAACACTTATTTTCGTTATTGCAACAACCATTCATATTAAAATTATTATAAAACATTTTAATCCTCCTTATCTATTACTAGAATATGAGAATTATAAATTTTTGAATGGTTTATTATCCTATAATTATATTCTTGTGATTAAATTATTAAATTCATTATAACCAATAATACCCTCTTTTTGCATTCTTCCAACTAAAATGCCTGGGATAATATTATTATCTTTTGAAAATTTTCTTATCGTTTTTTCATTTATTATATTATTTTCAATAAAATCATCATATGCATTTTTTGAAATCAATGTATTTTTAGCAAAATCATCGGCTTCTTTTTCTATAGAACTTTTTAATTCATTATCACCATCAATAAAAACTTCCTTTTTGCTGTGCATAATTAAATGCGCTATTTCATGAAATAAAGTAAACCATAAAATATCATCTTTTTTTCCTCTATCACTTATCATAATTATTGCTTTATCTTTAGTAATTTTGTATGAAACTCCATTTACATATGTATTTGGAAGATGTGGTTCAAATATAAGTGAGACACCACAGTCTTTAAGTAATTCCTTTATTTCATCTATTTTATCAAGAAACAAATAACTAGTTAAGCTTCTAATTTTTTCTACACCTTCCTTTAGTTTTATTATATCAAACTTAGGGTATTCTATCTTGTTAGACTGTATTTCTCCATACCTTAACCAGCAATATAAGGATTCATAAGAAAAACTATCATTATCCTGTTTTCTAAATGCAAGTTTTCTTTTTAATTCTGTATTAAAGCCTAAAGATGCGACTGAAAAAAATTTTCTTAAATTTACAACTCTCTCAAAAGGACTTCTGGTTATTTCTATATAATCCCAGTTTCTTTTTGACATTTCATTATATGGTATGTTTTTTAAATATTTTTCATCTTCAATAATAGAATCAAAATCTTTTTGTCTTTCAAGTACTTCTCTATAATTACTTTCAAGATTATTCCAAAAACTAGCAGGAATATTAAAAACATATTCTAATTTAAGTGCTGTTGTTGTTGTAATGGGTGCCTTTCCTTTTATTATTTCATTAATTGTTTTTTTATTAATACCAGTTTTATCAGATAAATCTAGTTGTGTCATACTATTTAATTCTAATAACTCTAAAATTGTATCACCTGGTACAATTACATATTCATTTAATTCATATCTTTTACTCATAATGTTTAGACACCTCCATTATTTCTATTTCTTTTATTTCCTTTAAATCTTCTATTACTATATTATTATCTTTTTGCTTAAATATTAATCTATATTGCATAGTAATATTAATAGCAAAATAATCCTTTAAATCACCAGTTAATTTATGTCTTCTAAATGGAAGAGTTTGTGGTACATCCATTAAACAAACAAAAGATTTAAGTTCTTTTATTCTTTGAGGTAACCTTTTTGCCACATCAATTCCATATTTTTTAACTAACTCTTTATTATATTTAGGATTTTCACAAAGATTTTTAAGCTTATCATTTTTATATGTTAATTCCATGTTGTCCCCCTTAATTTGATTTACTTAACAGGTTAATCATATTATAGCAGTGTTATTTTAAATTGTAAATAGTTTTAATTTACTTTTTAGGTAAATTAAAAGAAAAGAATATTTTCTTTTCTTTTATATTAAAATGGCATCTTAAATGAACCATTACTGAACATTTTCATCATTTTTTTACTTTGTTCGAACTGAGTTAATAATTTATTTACTTCTTGAACACTTGTTCCAGAACCTTTTGCTATTCTTATTTTTCTATTTGCTTTTATTATTTCTGGTTTTCTTCTTTCTTCAGGAGTCATAGAAAGAATTATTGCTTCTACTCTTGCCATGTCTTTTGGATCAATATTAATATTGTTTAATCCCATTTTTTTAGCACCTGGTATTAATTTTAATAATCCTTCTATTGAACCTAATTTTTTTATTTGTTTAAATTGCGCTAAAAAGTCTTCTAAATCAAATTTCCCTTTTTGCATTTTTTTAAATGTTTTTTCTGCATCTTTTTCATCTTCTTCAGTGTAAACAGATTCAACCTTTTCAACAAGAGACATAATATCTCCCATACCTAAAATTCTATTTACCATCCTTTCTGGATCAAATACTTCAAGTCCATCAAGTTTTTCAGAAGTACCTATAAATTTGATTGGAACATTTGTTAAGTGTCTAGCCGACAAGGCAACACCACCTTTAGTATCACCATCTAACTTAGTTAAAATAGTACCTGTAAGTGGTAATTTATCATTAAATCCATTAATTACATTAATAGCATCTTGACCAATCATACTATCTAATACAAGTAATATTTCATCAGGATTAAATTCTTCATTTAATGATTTTAATTCATTCATTAATTCTTCATCAACATGAAGTCTACCAGCAGTATCTATTAATATATAATCAAGTTTATTTTCTTTAGCATATTCTAATGCATTTCTAACTATTTCATTAGGATTTTTTATGCCTTCTTCATAAACTGGAATATTAAGTTCTTTACCAATAGTTTTTAATTGTTCTATTGCAGCTGGTCTATATATATCACATGCGACAAATAAAGGTTTTTTATTATATTTTTTTCTAAGTAAATTACCAAGTTTACCAATAGTTGTTGTTTTACCTGAACCTTGAAGACCTACAAGCATTAATATTGTAGGGTTCTTTTTAGTTTCTATTTCACTAGTTCCCTCACCAAGTAAATTAAGTAATTCATCTTTTAATATTTTTAAAAATACTTCACTTGGTTTTAAACTTTTTCTTACCTCTTCACCAAGTGCTTTTTCTTTAACATTATTTGTAAATTCTTTAACTACTTGATAGTTAACGTCTGCTTCTAAAAGTGCAAGTCTAACTTCTCTTAAAACATCACTTATATTATCTTCAGTTATAACGCCATATCCTTTTATTTTCTTCATTGCACTTTCTAATCTATCACTTAAATTTTCAAACATTATTTCACCTTCTAGCTTTCTAATATATCTATTATTTCTTCTTTTAATCTTTCATCATTAATACTTTTTAATTTTTCTTTTATTAAATTACTTTTTTTAATTATCTTTAATTTTTCCTCATACTCTTTTAATTTAGCTTCAGCACTTTTTATTTGTTTATGAACTGCATTTCTACTTATTTCTAAGTTATCTGCAATTTCTCCTAAACTTAAATTATTAAAATAGTAATCCATAAAATATTCTTTTTGCGAATCACTTAATAATTCTCCATAATAATCATATAACATTATTAATTCATTTATTTCATCCATACTATCCACCTATAATAATTCTTTAAAAAGTCCATATATATATTTTTCAATATCAAATATTTTTAAGTCTTCCATGCCTTCACCAAGGCCAATAAATTTAACAGGAATATTAACTTCTTCTTTAATAGCAAGAACTATACCACCTTTTGCAGTACCATCTAATTTAGTAAGTACAATGCCTGTTATATTTGTTATTTCTTTAAATTGTTTTGCCTGTGAAATACCATTTTGACCTGTTGTTGCATCTATTACTAAAAGTGTTTCTTGTGGTGAACCTTCTATTAAATTACCTATTACTCTATTAATTTTATCTAACTCTTTCATTAGGTTTACTTTATTTTGAAGTCTACCAGCAGTATCTATTAAAACAACATCATAATTATCTTCTTTTGCTTCTTCAAGACCTTTATATATTACACTTGATGGATCTGCATTTAAAGTAGATGATACTACTTTTACACCTATTTTTTCTCCCCAAGTTTCTAGTTGTTCAACTGCACCCGCTCTAAATGTATCTCCTGCGACCATCATTACTTTCTTACCTTTATCTTTTTCTTTTTTAGCAAGTTTTGCAATTGTAGTAGTTTTACCAACTCCATTTACTCCAACAAATAAAATAACAGTTGGACCATTATCATTATATTTTATCTTGTCTACTAAAATTTCATCATTAACATATATTATGAATAATTCATCAACAATTAATTCTTTTAACTCTTTTGGATCAGTTATTTTTTCATTTTTTGCTCTTGTAACTAATCTATCCATAAAATTCATAACTGTATTAACTCCAATATCAGCCATAATAAGTATTTCTTCTAACTCTTCAAAATATTCACTATTTACTTTACTATATTTTTTATTTAACTTATTTAACTTATCTGTGAATTCTTTTCTTGTTTTTTCAAATCCCTTATCATATAAGTCTTTTTCTTTTTTATCTTCAAATGTATCTTTACTTACAATTTTTTTTAATTTATCAAAAAATCCCATTCATATCACCATAATAATTATACCATTTAAAGGCGTAAAAAAAAAGAAAAATAAATTTCTTTTTTATGCAGACATTACATAACCATATAATATTAAAACGAACATTAATACTACAAAAATTAAAATTAAAGCATCAACCCATACATTAAACATAGCATCATTTGTCAATTTGAAACTTTGTTCAGCATTAGATAAGTTATTATTAACTTTTTTTGCTGGAGCTTTTTTAGTTGTTGTTTTCTTTGTTGTTGTAGTCTTTTTAACTGGTGCTTTAGTTGCTACCTTTTTTGCTGGTGCCTTTTTTGCAGCTGAAGCTGAAGTTGTTTTAGCTGTTGTTTTCTTTGTTGTTGTGGTCTTCTTTGGAGCTGCTTTTGTAGTTGTTTTTTTCTTTGTTTCTGCCATTATATTCACTCCCTCTTTATTATATTCATTCTTATTATATATTATTTTTATACATTTTACTAGTCTTTTTTTATTACTTTACAAAAAAAGATACACAAAATTGCGTATCTTATATTACATTGCTTTGTACCATTTGATTGGTTTTTCTGCAACTATTTCTTCTCTTTTTTGTTTTAATAAACTTAGTTTAATATTAATTATATCTAATTCATTTTTTAGTGTTGCTCTTCTTTTTAATAGTTCTTCACTAACTTTTTCTCCCATATGACCATACCAAGCTTCATTAAATTCTGAATTAATTTGTTTTTGTTTTTTTATGGTTTCAATAATATCTGCTTGAACAGCATCTAATCTATCAAATCTATCTCTTTCTTCCATAGAGATTTCTCTTCCTGCTTCATTTGTATATTTATTATTATCAACTATTTCTTTAATTTGATTTTTTAATTTTTTTGTTTCATCATCATAATGTTTAGCTGTTTCTTCTTTTGCAAATTTTGAAGCGTTTTCTATATTTTTTAATTCTTCTTTATTTCTTTGAAGTCTTTCAATTTCACTTCTTATTTTTGCGATACGTTTTAAATTTTCCCCTGCTGTTAATTTTATTTCATCATTATTATCATTAACATCATCATTATTATTTTCTTCTATTTCAATTTTTTTAGTATCATCATTATTATTTTCTTCTATTTCAATTTTTTTAGTATCATCATTATGATTTTCATCTGTATTAATTTCATTAATATCATTGGTATTAGTATTTTTTTGATTATCTTCTATATCTTTTTCATTATTTTTATTGTTATCATCTACATCTTCATCTATATCTATATCACTAGGTTCAAAGGTATTATTATCTTTATTGATATTTATACTTATTTCTTCTTCTAAATAATCTTTTATACTAACAAATTTATTTCTTATATATATTGGCATTCTAGAAATTTTTGTTCCTGCCGCTAACATAAATTTTTTAAACTTTCTAAATTTTGGTTTTCTTTCCTTTTTATCTGTTTTTTCTTTTATAAAGAAACTTTTAAATTTTCTAAAAATTGGTTTAATTTTACCTTTTGTTTTATTATCTTTTTTATCCTTATTATTATTCATATAATTACCCCCTTTATTATTTGCTTTCACATTAACTTTTATAGAAATATAATTTTGATTTTCTGTTGAATTTTTATTATTTATACCAAGACTTTCATCGTATTCATACCCTTCTGGTAAAACTAATTTATCAGCAGAAACTAATGATTCTATATTATAACCATCATAATCAATTTCAGCTTCTTTATTTAATTCTTTTAAATCTTTAATTAATTTTTCTGTATCTTTTTTAATAAATCCATATTCCATTGCATCATATAATTCATTAAGATAAATTTCAATTTTTCTTTCTTCATCATTTTCAATCGCATCATTAATCCAACTGATAAAAACATCTGTGCTTTCATCAGACTTAGCAACTAATTTTTTTAAATCATCTATATATCCTTTTAGTTTTTCATCTTTAGTAGCTAGTTCTAATTCATCACTATTTTCAAAATACTTAGAAGTTATATCATTAATTTTGTCCATATTTGATAAATCTTTTATATTTCCTTTTTCTGCATATTCATCATTACTATCAATTCTAATTTTAGTAAGTTTAAATAAATCAATTAAATATTCTTCTTTCTTTTCTTCAGAAGCATTTTTTCCATTTTTTTCTATATATTCTTTCATATTATCAATAACATCATTAGTAGCTTTTGTACTTTTTGATATTTCTTCTATATAATTTAATTCTTCTTCATTTGCAGTATCATTACCATAATACTTTTCCATCATATCATATATACGTTCTTTGTTTGTTTCTTTTTTCATATCACTAGTTAATACCATTTAAAATTCCCCCTTTTCAAAAGACGGCCATTATATTAACATACAAGTGCTTTTTTGTCAAATTTTTTGAAAAGATTGCAAATTCATAAAAATAATAGTATAATTGTAGTCGTTAATCTTATTAACTTTGATTCTATAAAGAAAGGAGAAAAAATGAAATTATTTGAAAATAATTTAGATACTAAGATTTTTGCTTTAGGTGGTCTTGGGGAAGTTGGAAAAAACATGTATTGTGTAATGCATGGGAATGAAATAATAATTATTGATAGCGGTGTATTATTTCCTGAAGACTCACTTCTTGGTATAGATTATGTTATTCCTGATTTTGGTTTCTTAAAAAGAAATGAAGACAAAATTAAAGGATTATTTATAACACATGGGCATGAAGATCATATTGGTAGTATTAATTTTTTATTACAATCTGTTAATATTCCAGTAATATATGCCCCTAATCAAGCAGCAAAACTTATTAAAAAGAAATTAATTGATAAAAATATTAAATATGATAATATTGTTATTTTTGATGAAAACACTAAAGTTAAATTCAAAAATTTAGAAATTGAATTTATTTCAACAACACATTCAATTCCAGATAGCTTTGCAATCGTTGTTAATACACCAAACGGTACAATAGTTGAAACTGGAGACTTTAAATTTGATTTTACACCAATAGGTCCAATGGCTGATTTACATAAGATGGCTAGAATTGGTGAAAAAGGTGTAACACTTTTAATGAGTGAAAGTACTAATGCATTAAATCCAGGTATGTCACTTAGTGAATCTAGAGTAGATGCAACTTTAAGTGATTTATTTCAAAGACAACTTGGTAGAATAATAATTGCTACATTCGCATCAAATGTTTATAGATTAAAACATATAATTGAAACTTGTAAAAAAAATAATAGAAAAGTAGCAATATTTGGTAGAAGTATGGAAACTCAAATAGAAATTGCTTTAGAAGCAGGTTATATAAAGGATAAAAATATATTTGTAACACCTGAAGAAGCAAATGCATTAAAACCTGAGGAAGTATGTTTATTATGTACTGGATCACAAGGTGAACCACTTGCAGCTCTATCTAGAATTGCTAATGGTACTGATAAAAAAATTAAATTACTTCCTAGTGATACAGTAATATTTTCGTCATCACCTATTCCAGGTAATGCACAAGCTATATCTGTAACTTTAAATAAACTTGCTTTAAAAGGGGTTAAAACTTATACAAATACATCATTAAATGAAATACATTCATCTGGTCATGGTAACCAAGAAGAATTAAAATTAATGCTTAGATTAATGAAACCTAAGTATTTAATGCCTATACATGGTGAGTATAGAATGTTAAAAGCTCATGCTGATTTAGCTGTAAGCTGTGATGTTCCAAGAGAAAATACATTTATAATGCAAAATGGTGAAGTTTTATCCATGTTAAATGGAAAGGTAAGAAAAGACAGAAGTTTCCCATGTTATGACATTTATGTAGATGGTAACAGAATTGGTGATATTGGTAATGTTGTTATCAAAGATAGAAAAATAATGGCTAATGATGGAATACTTGTTGTTATATGCAATATAAATGCACAAAAGAAATTATTACTTGGAAAAGTAAATATTACAACTAGAGGATTTGTTCTAGTTAATGAAAATGAAGAATTATTAAAAGAAATAGAAAATAAAGCGTTCGAAGTTATAGTTAAAGAACTAAAAAATAAGAAATTTAATTATACAGAACTTAAGAATCAAATAGTTAATGAGATAAGTCCATTTATAATGGATAGAACAGGTAGAAAACCAATTGTTCTTCCTGTAATTATGGATATAAAAAATAGCGATTAATTAGTCGCTATTTTTATTTTCTTCTTTTACTTCTTGTTTTGGAAGTGCTTCCTTTCTAGATAAATTAAGCTTACCTTTTTTATCGTATCCAGTTGCTTTTACCAATATTTCATCACCAATAGATACAACATCACTTGGTTTTTCAACTCTTTCATTTGCAAGTTGTGATACATGTACAAGACCTTCACAACCTTCCCATAGTCTAACAAAGCATCCAAAGTCATGAATATCTACAACTTTTCCTGTGTAAATCTTTCCTATTTCTACTTCTCTAGCTACATTTTCTATCATTTCTCTTGTTTTAGCAATAATATCTTTATCCATATGATAAATAGTAACTGTACCATCATCTGCTAAATCAACTTTAACAGCATTAACATCATTTACACTATTAACATGGCTTGCTTCTAATATGATTTTAGTAATCATATCTCCACCTTTACCAATAACATCCTTAATTTTATCAGGATTAATTTTAAATATTTCTGTTTTAGGTGCATATTTAGATACTTCTTTTCTAGGTTCAGCAATTATTCCTTCCATCATATCAAGTATTTTCATTCTTGCTTCTTTTGCTTGCGCTAAAGCTTCTTTTAATATTTGTTTTGTAATACCTTTAATCTTGATATCCATTTGAAGTGAACAAATACCTTTTCTTGTTCCACCTACTTTAAAGTCCATATCACCTAAATGATCTTCCATACCTTGTATATCAGTTAGTATTGTATAATCTTTTTCATCTTTTGATGTTATAAGTCCCATAGCAATACCCGCAACTGGAGCTTTTATTGGTACACCTGCGGCCATTAAACTCATACATCCAGCACATATTGTAGCTTGTGAACTTGATCCATTTGATTCTAGTATTTCAGAAACTACTCTAACTGTATATGGGAACTCTTCTTCACTTGGCATTACTTGTTTTAAACATCTTTCACCAAGTGCACCATGACCTATTTCTCTTCTACCAGGCGCACCATATCTTCCTGTTTCACCTACTGAAAATTGTGGGAAATTATAATGTAACATAAAATGTTTTTCTGCTTCTAAACTTATTCCATCAAGTACTTGATATTCATTTAAAGCACCAAGTGTAGTGACTGCTAGAGCCTGTGTTTCTCCTCTTGTAAATACAGCAGATCCATGTGTTCTTGGAAGAATATCAATTTCACCACTAAGAGGTCTTATTTCATTCATAGCTCTTCCATCTGCTCTTGTTTTTTCATTAACAGTAATTGATCTAAATATATCGTATTCTATTGATTCTAATACTAGTTTTACTTTTGTTAATAGAATATTTAATTCATCTTTATCTAAATCACTATTTTCTTCTTCATATTTAGAAACAACTTCTTTTTTAACATTATCTATTGCTTCATATTTAGCTAGTTTTTCTTTTATTCTCATTGCAGAATCTAACTTATCTGCGGCAAGACTTTTTACTTCTTCTCTTAGCTTATCAGTTATGTCTAATTTTTCATATTCCATTTTAGGTAATCCTATTTCTTTAATAATAGTTTTTTGGAATTCACATAACTCTTTAACTGCTTCATGACCAAACATTAATGCTTCAAGCATATCTTCTTCTGATACTTCTTTTGATCCTGCTTCAACCATGTTTATTGCTTCTGTAGTTCCCGCAACTGTTAAATCAATATCTGATTTTTCAAGTTCATCAGGTGTTGGATTTATAATAAATTCTCCATTTACTCTACCAACTTTTACACCTGCGATTGGACCATCAAATGGTATTTGTGAAATACTTGTTGCTAGTGAAGAACCAAACATTGCAGCTAGTTCTGGCGAATTATCAGTATCAACTGATAAAACTGTATTAACAACTTGTACCTCATTTCTAAAATCTTCTGGAAACATTGGTCTCATTGGTCTATCAATCATTCTTGCTGCTAAAGTTGCAGCATCTGTTGGTCTACCTTCTCTTTTAATAAATCCTCCAGGAATCTTACCAACAGAATATAATTTTTCTTGGTATAAAACCATAAGTGGGAAGAAATCAGATAAAATATTTGCATTATCAGATACAACTGCTGTAGATAAAATAACTGTATCACCATATCTTACTAAAACTGCTCCATCTGCTTGTTTTGCATATTCACCTTGTTCTATAACTAGTTTTCTTCCTCTAAAATCTAATTCAAATACTTTTTTACTCATAAAATTCTCCTCTAACTATATTTTACCACAATAATCTGATTTTAAATATTATATTTTTCTTTTTTTCCTATTATTTCTTTTGTTAATCTATCAATAAAATAATCTTCATTTATATCTTCGTCGAAATCATGATCAATTTTTATACCATATCCATTACAATATACTTTTAAAAATGATCTTAATGTTCTCGTATTTCCATCCAAAAAAATTTGTTCTTTCCATATGTCATATACTAGGTTTGCTAATTTTTCTTTATCCATTTCATATGTTAAAAATTGCATTTGTTTAAGTTTTTCATTTAATTTTTCTCTTGTTTTAACATTTACATTTTCTCTTATTTTACAATTATTTTCATCATATAAATCACTAAATAAAAATATATGTAACTTTTCTAAATAATCTAAAGAAAATATTGTTTCTTCATTAAAAGAATAAAATTCATTTATTAATTTATGTTTAAAATTAGTTATCTTATATTCTATTTTCTTTAATTCTTCAATATCTATAATTCCAAGTTTATTTTCCATATTTTACTCCTAAAATAAAAAGCACATAAGTGCTTATTTTCTTAATCCTAATCTTTCGATTAATTTACGGTATCTATTAATATCTGTCTTTTTAAGATATTCAAGTAAATTACGACGTTTACCAACTTTCATAAGTAAACCTTTTTTTGAATGATAATCATGAATGTTTACTTTTAAGTGTTCTGTTAAAGTCTTAATTTCTTTAGTTAGAATAGCTATTTGTACTTCTGGAGAACCAGTGTCACCTTCGTGAGTAGCATATTCTTTAATTATGTTTTCTTTTTCAGATTTCTTTAATGCCATTTTAATTTCCTCCTACTGTTAATATTTGCCTTAAACCTAGTATATGGTTCGGAGAATCCGATAACCAAGCAAAAGGTATGTATTTAATATACATTAAATCGTAAATAAAATCAATACTTTTTATAAATTATTTGAGTACTTTACTTATTGTTATTATTTTCTTGAAATTTTAATGTCTTACTTTTACCTTCTTTTAAAAGCTTAATACTCGTATCTGTTAGAATATCTACTGAATCGTCTAAAGTAACTTCAAAATCTTCATCAGTTAATCTATTATAAAATACTATTTTCTTTTTAAGTTTAGATAATTCATTAATATCTTCTACTATACTTGCCATATCTAAAACTACATTATATTTATAATCATCTAACTCATATATTTCCTTTGAAAAAATTATATCTAAGAATGCTTTTATTCTATCCATTAAAGTTTTATTATAATCTTCATTTTTTGGTACATTTGTATTATTTAAATCTTCTAATAAATCAAAAAACTTTTCGAAGATTGCTTTCAATTCATGATCATAAATTTTATTTATATCATAACCTTTATTTTTTGATAATCCTTTTGAAAGTTCAATAATTATCTCAGAAATATAGTATTTTTCTTCTTCTTCATCATATACATCAAATACTTTTGAAAACATAGTTCCCATTATATATTCAATATTTTCTAAAATTATATTAAAATCCATATTAGAAACTAAATAATCATTATCTAATATATTATAAATACTATTTAATAATTTTTTTCTTTCTAGATTATCATCAAGTGACGATGAAAATGTACTTATACTTATAAAATGATCTAGTATATCACTATTTAATATATCATTATACTTAATACATAAATCATAAAATATATCTTCAGCATCACCTTTTACATTTATCATTCTTGGTAAACCTTTTTTTAGTATTTCCTTATTATCAAGTTCATTATATAATTTTACTACTGTACTTTTTTTCACAAAACCACCTTCATTTAAGATGATATATTATTTTATAAAAATAATCAAGAAAAAAAGCTATAAAACTATAGCTATCATATTATTAGATCCTTTATTTACTACTTTACATAATGTTGATTGAAGTTTATATCTTAAATTATCTGGCATAAGAGATAATTTTGCCTGTATTCCTTCTTGTACAATTTCATCTAAACTTCTACCAAATATTTCACTTTTCCAAATACTATCAGCACTTTCTTCTTGATTTTTAGTTAAATAATTTATTAATTCTTTTGATTGAAGTTCTGATCCTATAATTGGTTCAAATGTACTTTCAACATCTACTCTAATCATATGAATTGATGGTGCGACTGCTTTTAACTTAACACCATATCTTCCACCTTGTTTAACTACTTCTGGTGTATCTAATTTCATATCTTTTAAAGTTGGTATTGCAATTCCATATCCAACTTCTTTAACCATTTTAAGTGCGCTCTTATATTGTTCAAATTCTTCTTTTGTTTCATTATATTCTTGGAATATATTAAGAAGTGATGCTCTACTATTTATACTTGTTCCTATGATTTCTTTTAGTACTTCATCATATAAATTATTAGGAGCAGTAAGTGTTATTGTTACCTCTCCTTTTGCTGGATCTACATTTGACATATATGCTTTTTCTATTTGATCACACTGTTTAAAATGTTTATTAATAGAATCTATATCACGAAGTTTATCAACTTCTACAACACATTCCCTTATTTGATCTATATATACTTTTTTTATTGGATGATTTGGATTTAATGTTCCTATCCAATCCGGAATATCTACTTTAACATTAAGTACAGGAAACTCATATAAAGCCTCTTTTAATATGTTATACACATCTTTTTCATTCATAGTTTCTGCACTTATTGGTATTACAGGCACATTATGTTCTTCTTTTAATTTTTCTGCTAATCTTTCAGTTTCTGGAAGTGTTGGATGTGCTGAATTTAATAAAACTATAAATGGTTTACCTATTTCTTTTAGTTCACTTATTACTTCATTTTCTGCTTCTATATAATTATTTCTAGTAATATCACCTATACTACCATCTGTTGTTACTACAATACCTATTGTAGAATGATCTCTAATTACTTTTTCTGTACCTATTTCAGCTGCCTCTACAAAAGGAATGTCTTCATCATACCAAGGTGTTTTAACCATTCTTGGTTCTCCCATTTCATCTTCATAACCTTTAGCAGCAGGAATAACATAACCAACACAATCAACTAATTTTATATTTGTTTCAAATTCTTCAACCTTTATTTTAGCGGCTGTTGATGGAACAAATTTAGGTTCTATTGTCATAATTGTTTTTCCTTGTGCCGTTTGAGGAATTTCATCTAAACATCTTTTTCTTTCATATTCATCTTCAATATTAGGCACAACTAAATTTTCAATAAATTTCTTTATAAAAGTGGATTTACCTGTTCTTACAGCTCCAACTACACCAAGGTATATATCTCCACCTGTTCTTTCTGATATACTTTTTATAATATCTATCTTTTCCATTTAATCCCTACTTTCTTTATTAAACTATATGAATTAAATAGTAAGTTATTACAAAAAAAGAGAAATAATTCTCTTAAAACATTTTATCTACATTCTTAGGTACATTATCTGTAACTATAGTATTTATAATTTTATCTTCTTGTTCTTTACTTACTTCCTTACCTGTCATTTTACTAAGTTCACGAATAACATCTCTTATATTATCCTCATTTTTCATATTATCACCTTGAAGTTTTTTAGCAAGATCAAGTATTGTAGACTTTTTAACATTAGTCTTTTTTTCTACTTTATTAAAAAAATTATCACTAAAATTCATTAGATTACCACCTTCTAATCTAATATATGTCTTTTGCCTAAAATTGTGACAAAAGAAAAAAGTAACTTATATTACTTTTCTTCACCTTTACTTTTAAATTGTATTATTATTGGTGTTCCTTCTAAATCAAAATTTTCCCTTATTTTATTTTCTAGATATCTTAAATATGAGAAATGTACTAATCCTTTGTTATTAACATTTAATGTAAATTTTGGTGGCATAGTACCTGTTTGAGCAGAAAAATAAATTTTAAGTCTCTTACCTTTATATGAAGGTGCTGGATTTAATGCATATGCATCATTTATTACATCATTAAGTACACTTGTTTTAATTTCTCTTCTAGAATTTTCATACACTTTAATTATTTCAGGCATAAGTGTATGAAGTCTTTTTTTAGTAAGCGCACTTAAAAATACAATTGGAACATAACTTAAAAATTGAAATTCCGCTCTCATTTTTTGAGTATATGATTTTATATCGTTTTTATCATCAACAGTATCCCATTTATTTACTACAAGAACCATTGGTTTACCTGCTTCAAGTGCATAAGCCGCAATATGTTTGTCATGTTCAATAATTCCTTCTTCTGCATTTATAACAATTACGCACACATCGCTACGTTCTATTGCTTTCATTGCTCTCATAAGGCTATACATTTCAACGTTTTCATATATTTTGCCTTTTTTTCTCATTCCAGCAGTATCAATTACTACATAATCTTTCTTTTCATACTTGAATTTAGTATCAATTGAATCTCTTGTTGTTCCTGCTTCATTACTAACTATTACTCTATCTTCATTTAAAAGTGCATTAGTAAGTGAACTCTTACCAACATTTGGCCTACCTATTAAACAGAACTTTAAAACATCACTAGAATACTCTTCTTCATATTTTGGAAAACCTTTTGTTACTTCATCCATAAGATCATCAAATCCAATTGCATGTTCACCACTTATTGGAATATAATGTTCAAATCCTAATTCATAAAAATCATATAAATTATCTAAATGTTTTCTATTATCAATTTTATTAATAGCAACTATTACCTTTTTCTTTGATTTAAATAATATATCACGAACTACAAAATCATTAGCATTTAATCCCATCTTACCATCTACAACAAATATAACTACATCCGCTTCATCAATTGCGATTTCTGCCTGCATCTTTATATCAATATTAAATGTTTCATTACTAGTATCTATTCCGCCTGTATCTATTAAATTGAATTTATAGTCATCATATGATCCAATACCATAAATTCTATCTCTAGTAATTCCTGGAACATCTTCTATAATTGCAACTTTTCTTCCTACTAGTCTATTAAATATTGTTGACTTACCTACATTAGGACTTCCTACTAACGCTACTGTTGGCATTTTCATAAGTAATCACCTCACATAGGAAGATTATATCATATTTTATAAAATTTTGTAAATTATATTTTTATACCCCTTCCTATTATCTTATAAACTATATCACCATATACTAAATTTGAATCTTCTATTAAATTTATATCTTCTCTTTTAGCATTAACATAAAATTTATCATTATAGTAATAAATTTCATAATTAATGTATTCAAGAGGATCATCTACTTCATATAAAAATAATGTATCTCTTAAAATATTTAATTTTAAATTTACAATATCATCATATATAAAATCTTCGTTTTCTTTTATTTCTAAAATCATTCCATAATATTTATTAATATAAAGTTCTAAATTATAATCACTAGTAAAAGTAATATTATAATATTTTTCTAAATTATCAAATACATTTATAAGTATTTTCTTAATATCCGAGTCTTCATTATATTTTTTGTTATCAAGTAAATATACTATTATCGTATTTGATAACATTTCTACTTTCATTATCAACACCTAATTAAATATATGAAAAAAATGAAGAATTAATCTTCATTTGGATAAACAATTTTATCAATAATACTAGTTACATCATTTTTACCAAGTTTTGTTGTACTTGAAAATAATATATATTTATCTTCTTCTTTTATATTTAGTGTATCTTTTATTAACTGAAGTTGTTTCTCTCTTAATGTTCTGCCTATTTTATCTACTTTAGTTAAAATTATTGTTACACTTAAATCATAATATTTTAAAAAGTTATACATAAGTAAATCATCATTTGTTGGTTTATGTCTAAAATCTATAAGTAAGAATACTTCTTTTAAATTTTCTCTATTAGTTAAGTATTCTTCTATCATCATACCAAATTTTTGTTGTCTTTCTTTACTTACGCTAGCGTATCCATAACCTGGTACATCTACTAAATAAAAATCATTATTAACATTATAAAAATTTAATGTTTGAGTTTTACCTGGTTTACTTGATGTTCTAGCATAATTTCTTCTTTCTATTATTGAATTAATAAAACTACTTTTACCTACATTACTTCTTCCTACTAATAAAAACTCTGGTTTATTGTCTGTAGGATACTGGCTTTGTCTTACAGCACTTATAGAAAGTTCAACACTATTAATTTTCATAAACAAATCACCTATAAATAATTATATCAAATTAATAAAATTAAAGCAAATTGGGGAATTTTTCCCTATCTTTTTACTTAATTATTTAAATTTTTTATTTTATTTTTTTTATTTCATCAATTGTTAAACCAGTTGCTTTTGATATGTCTTTTAATGTCATATTCATTGATAATAAATTTTTAGCAATATTTATTTTTTCATTTGATATACCATCAGATTTACCAGAATCATAACCAGAATCATAACCAGAATCATATCCTGAATCATATCCAGAATTATACCCGGAACTATAACCATTTTCTTTAGCATCTTCTATGGCATCTTCTAATATACACTTAT
>OBAG01000247.1_pt1 | contig 59544 bp, 47 predicted proteins | sample 1517701 | NCBI WGS metagenome assembly OBAG01 (sample SAMN04571702, study PRJEB22368) | human gut metagenome | biome: human gut; material: stool | host: Homo sapiens | place: Luxembourg | collected 2012-09-07 | reverse complement strand
CGGGAGTAAATTCTACCACATAAGCGAGCAGTGGAATTTAAATAAAAAATTTAGGCTGTGAAAGTTTTTCTGTAAATAAGTATTAGCTAATAGGTCTTCTATGATAAAATCTAAATCATAGGAGGCCTATTATTATGGCAAGAGAAAAGAAACCTGTTCACAAAGTACAAATGACCGAAGGAAAACGGAATATCATTCATCAGCTTTTGGACGAATACGATATCCAGTCTGCTGAAGATATTCAGGAAGCTCTCAAAGATCTCCTGGGTGGCACAATCAAAGAAATGATGGAAGCCGAAATGGATGATCACCTTGGATATGAAAAATCCCAGCGTTCCGATAGTGATGATTACCGGAATGGTTACAAAACCAAACGTGTCAACAGCAGTTATGGCACTATGGAGATTGAGGTGCCACAGGATCGCAGATCCTCTTTTGAGCCTAAGGTTGTTCAAAAGCGTCAGAAAGATATTTCCGATATTGACAGTAAGATCATATCCATGTATGCCAAAGGAATGACTACCAGACAGATATCTGAAACGATTGAAGATATCTATGGTTTTGACGTGTCAGAAGGGTTTATTTCCGACGTGACAGACAAGCTGTTGCCTCAGATTGAAGACTGGCAGAACCGCCCTCTGGATGAAATCTATCCGATCGTCTACATTGATGCAATCCATTATTCTGTAAGTGATAATGGATTGATTCGGAAACTTGCTGCATATGTCATTCTTGGTATCAATACAGAAGGAAAAAAGGAAGTACTTTCCATCAATGTAGGCGATAACGAAAGTGCAAAGTACTGGCTTTCTGTTTTAAATGAGTTAAAAAATCGCGGAGTAAGGGATATCCTTATTCTCTGTGCTGATGGACTTACAGGAATCAAGGAAGCAATTGCTGCTGCATTCCCCAAGACAGAATACCAGCGGTGTATTGTCCATCAGGTAAGAAACACTCTGAAATACGTCCCTGACAAAGACAGGAAGGCTTTTGCCACAGACCTAAAAACCATCTATCATGCTTCAGATGAATCGAAAGCCAGAGAGGCACTGGAGAGAGTCAATGAAAAATGGTCTCCGAAATACCCCAACTCCATGAAACGCTGGTACGACAACTGGGATGCTGTTTCGCCTATTTTTAAGTTTTCAGCAGCACTCCGAAAGGTCATTTACACGACGAATTCCATTGAATCGTTGAATGCAACATACCGCAAACTGAATCGCCAGAGGAGCGTATTTCCGAGTGATACTGCACTGTTAAAGGCATTGTATCTGTCCACCTTTGAAGCTACCAAGAAATGGACTACAACGATTCGAAACTGGGCGCAGGTATATGGAGAACTGAGTATCATGTACGAGGGACGTCTTCCGGAATAATACCATGAAACACAGGGAAACAGACCTGTGTTCTTGACATGCAATCATTTCGCTGTTATATATAAAAACAAGGCGGAAAGCTTATTCACAAGCCTTCCGCCATTCATTATCATAGAAGATTTACGTATTTACAGAGTTTTCTTCACACACTCTATGTTTATAAGAGAATAATTATTTATACCATTTCATCAATATTGCTTCATAGCAAATATCCAGCACATTATCATTTTGATCCATACTGAAGGATAAATTGAAAAAGACTTCAGGGTAGCGTTCATCAATATAGGAATAGCACAAATTATACTGGCTTTCCAGACCATCATGATTATAGGCCTTAGATTTATATACAACCTCATTTCGGGACTCTCCATAAGCAGCAATTACCTGTTCCCTGGAGTCGCCTAATTTTATACCACGTGAGGTCGTCGTGTCGGATGACATTTGATCGGGGTATTCAGTATATGCCGTACAATTTGTAGTCATAATAGAAATACGTTCTACATCTTCATAGCCGTTTCCGGCTCCATATAAGTCTACGTAATTGCTATATCCAAATCCATTGATATTGAAATCCTCATAGGAAAGAGGAGAAATGATGTTATTCTCCGCTTCTTTAGACACTTCCACCGTCGCGGGAGTCTCTGTAGAGTCTTTGGTTATCACTTCTGTGGTTTCGGTGCTTTCGTTTTCAGTGGTTGTTTCATTCTGTCCGGCTTCTGCTTCTGTGGGGGTAGATGTGTTTTCTGCTTCGACAGAGGTGGATATTTCTTCTGTTTCGGCAGCGGTGGACGTTGTTTCTACTTTCGTAATATTGGGAATAGTTTCGGATTCCCCTGCTTTGTCTGAGCCACAGGCCAGTAGACTCAAAGAAACCATTGCTGCCATTAGTGTGGAAATAATCCGCTTCTTCATTTGTGTTATCCTCATTTTTCATTTGTGTATAATCATAATAGATCATGATCAAATTGTAGCAGAAAATAGAGATATGGCAACCGGATTTTTCTGGTTTAGATGCAAAATGAACCCTGCTATGATATGATTTAGAGGGAAAAAATAGGTTTTACGCTCGATACGAAAGAGGAATGAAGTATTATTATGGAATTTTTCAGTTTGTTTTCGACAGTATTTTTTAATATAGCAATTACCGTTGGCCTGGCTTTGAGGTTTCGAAGGGAAATTTGGGAGAATGTTGGAGGCAAGATTGTTGCAAGTGGAGTGAGCGGCAGGAGGATGATATCTGCGGCTTGAAAGAAGCTATAATAAGTTATCAAATGAAAGCAAGATCAACATGCTGTTTGACTGAATGGAGGCTATAATATGAATGTAATTTTTGATATGGATGGATTGATGTTTGATACGGAAAAAGTATTTATTATGGCCTGGGACTATGCGGGGGAAAAGATGGGGATAGGTAAGGCAGGATATATGGTTTATAAGACCTTGGGTATGAATATTGTCTCATCTTATAATGTATGGAAAGAAGAATTTGGAGATAGATACAATCAAGAAGAGTTAAGAAAGTATACAAAGGATTTTTTACAAAATTATTATAGTGGGAATAAAGTTCCTGTAAAGAAAGGGCTTTATAATCTGCTAAGCTATTTAAAAGATAATGATTGCAATATGGCAGTGGCTTCTTCATCTCCACGCTGGGAGGTTGAGAAACATTTAAAAGATGCAGGCATATATGATTATTTTACTGGAATTGTCTGTGGAGATATGGTTCAAAACTCAAAGCCTAATCCGGAGATTTATTTAAAAGCCTGTGAATTATTAGGGGCAAATCCAGCGGAATGTTATGCCTTGGAGGATTCAAAGAATGGCTTACTATCGGCATATAAAGCAGGATGTAAAACAATTATGATTCCGGATTTATGGCAACCAGATGACGAAATATTAAGTATTATTGCCGGAAAGTATGAAGATTTAGATGAAGTGAAAGATGCTTTTGAGAGATTTCAAATATAATGGTAAAAAATTGGTGTTGACAAAAGACAATTATGCATCTATTCTGTTAAAAAGCGATGAAAAGAGATAGTAAATATTTTGGATATCACAGAGAGGAGTTGATTGGTGGAAAACTCTATTGAAGGAATATTGAACCAGTCTTGGAGCTGTGTACCGAGTGAAATTTTCATTAGGCTACACTGGGAACGCCCATTATAGCGTCAGAGTATCGAAAAAGATTTCCGTACTTGCTAAGATCTATATTGCGAGATATAGATGAATTAAGGTGGTAACACGAAGCTATCAGCTATCGTCCTTAAAGTAAATTTAAGGAGGGTAGCTTTTTTAATACATATAAATAATAGAATCGGAGGAATTAGTGATGAATTATGTTGTTGACAGTTACGAGAATTACAAAGAGGAAAATCGTTTGACTACAAATAATGCAAGAAAAATTGAATTTGTAACAACTACAAGAGTTTTGGATGAGATTATCGGCACCAAGAGTAAAATATTAGATTGTGCAGCAGGAACAGGAATTTATGCTTTCTGGCTTGCAGATAAGGGGCATGATGTAACTGCTACAGATATTACTCCAAGGCATATAGACATTATTAATCGAACTCTTACCAATAAAAATTATCATATGAATACTTCTGTTTTGAATGCTACAGATATGTCCTGTTTTGCAGATGATTCATTTGATATTGTTCTCAATATGGGACCATTTTATCATTTGATTACAGAAGGGCAGAGAGAAAAATGCATGAAGGAATGTCTAAGAGTGTTAAGGAAAGGAGGGCTTTTGGTTACTGCGTACATTCCAAGATACTATATTTTTCAATATATTGCTACGAGCAATGAAAAATATTTGGATGAACACTTGGCGAAACAACTTATTGAAACTGGTGTGCTGAAGCATGATGATGAGAAGTGCTTTTGGACAGATACTTATTACTCATCAAAAGATGAAATGGAATCAATTTATCAAAGATATGGATTAAAAATTGTAGACCATTTCGCCCAAGATGGTTTAGCTCCTCTTTTATCGCAAAAGGTTGACAAATGGGATGAAAATCAGTTCAAAACTTGGTGCGACTATCATTATAGTGTATGCCGTGAACAGTCGGTTTTAGGAGCAAGTAATCATGTTATTATAATTGGGAGAAAATAATAAGATTTTGAAAGACGGCTGACTTGAAATTTTAAATTCCGGTGCACAGGTAAATTCTACCGTGCCCTTAATAATTGCCAGAAATCAAATGATTTTAGACAAAAAATCTTGGTTTTCTGTTATAATCATAGTAATTCATGGCCAAATTCTCTGTTTTTCTGTATGGCAAACAGGCCACTGGAAGGTAGTATGTCAGACTAAATTCCACCGGCCGCATTCAAAAAATGTGAAAAGTTTACTTCCAGTCTGACAGCAGATTTTTTAATGAATTATTGGTTGAAGCGTATCAGCTTGGGTGTCAGATTGACCTCGTCAGGGGCAATCCGCCTGAGCTGAAATGCTTTCAGGGTTTCTTCTCCCAGAGTTTCCAGTGCCACATCGTAAGGGGTTCTGCCCTGAAGGCTTTCTCTTGGTGTGGAATTGATATGGCTTACAATCAGGTTGACATCCCACTGGGTCAGAAACTCAAAGTTCGTCTTTTTCGGCAGAATCATACGGAGCATGGTATGTGCCTGCTCCAGACCGCCTTTCTGCCCGCTGCGCATAGGGTCGCAGTAATAGATGCTGGTACGCTGGATTCCTGTAAAACCGGTTTCCAGAGATTCGGGATCACCAAACTCCGATCCCCTGTCGGTAAGAATGTATTCAAACAGTGACTGAAAATCATAAGTACCAAAACGCTTTTCTAATCGGTCAAAAACGAGCCTTACAGCACCCTCTGTGTTACGGTTCATCAGGAATGCAAGAAACAGCTTTTCCCTTGTAAAAAAGAAAGTAAGCAGCGTTTTGGAGGAGCCGGAAGCGGAATGCACGGTGTCCATTTCCATAAAGGAAGCCAATCCCAACTGCTGGAAATCGGCATAGGTTCGGCCTTGAAAAACACCGCGGTCAGAGATCTGTGTTTTGTGTACCTTGCGTGGTTTGAACTTCACTTTACGTTTCAGGTCAATGTTTCTTGCGGTCAGGATCCCCATGTCGAGGTAAGTGTAAATGCTGCGCACAGACAGTTCCAGCTCCGGATGGTTTGTAATGATCTGGTAAGGAGACTGCCCCTGCTCGATCAGAGGACTGATGATCCTGTCTTTCTGGTGAAGTTCACGTCTGGTCATACTGATACCAGAACGGGGCTCTTTAAGGCATTCGCGATATTTGCGGTCAGCAAATCTGGCATTGTAAGTGTATTTGTGTGCGATGGTACAGTGGGAAATCTGTTTCTCACAGCCGTTGCAGACATAAGGAGCTTTATCAAGCCTGTTACAGCGTTCCTTTTCAAAGTCGGGGCAGGTCTGATTGCAGGTAGGACAGGAAGTACACTTGATGCCGCAAAGAAGGATTTTTCCACAGGCATTTGTCTTTTTGCAATGGTAACGGTGTACACAAAAGTTTTTGGCATTATAAAAGGTACCTTTGTGATACCAGTCGGACAGCCGATGTGCTTTCACCTCTTTGGAGATGGTAGTTGGATCCTTACAGAGGAAGCGTGCGATATCCTTAAAGGAAGTACCTTTGGAAAGTTCATTCTGGTTGTAGATACGGTCATCCAGAGTTAAGTGTTTTTGATTATCAGGTATATATTTACTCATAGTCTTATTCCTCCAACTGCTGTCAGAAGGAAAGATAAGCCTATCACTTTCATATGAAAGAGTAAATATTGACTGTGCGGGAGTAAAATCCGCTGCCCAAGCGAGCGGTGGAATTTAAATAAAAAATTTAGGAGGTAAATACGGGTGAGATAAATGGTAGATTATAGTTAAGATGTATGATAAAATATATAAAAATTCAATTTGTTATTTAAGTTCTTAATTATTATGATAAAAGATGCATAGGAGAAAGAATGTTATGGATAGTATAGATAGTCAGCAGTTTTTAACTAATGTTGCTACAAATATAGTTGAAGATTCTGCAAAAAATGCATGGGGCAAGATAAAAAAGTTTTTCAAGGATTTAGATGCAAAGGATTCTATTCGTTATAAAACTGCTTATGAAAAATATCTTATAAATACGGAACAAAAAGTAAGTAAAATTAAGACGATAATATATAGAAGAGCGCCTAAAGATCTTTATTCGTTCTATGAATGTATAGGCGTTCGGTATAACGGAAATACTATAAACACAGAAAATATCAATGATATATTAAGAATAGGTAACAAGATTATTGTTACTGGTACAGGCGGTGTAGGAAAATCAATTCTATTTAAGCATTTATTTCTTAATACGGTTGCAGAGACAGAATATATTCCTGTATTAATAGAATTACGAAGTTTTAATATATATGATGTTAAAGACATATCTATTTATACAGCTATATATAAGTGCTTGGAAGATAATGGATTTGAACTAAGTGAAGAATATTTTGAATATAGTTTGAGAGAAGGGGCATATATAATTTTCTTTGATGGTTATGACGAGGTTAATAGAGACAAGACAGAGAAAATAACAAGTGAAATAAAGGCACTATCAGAGAAGTATGGCGGAAATAAGTTTTTTGTTTCATCAAGACCTTCTGAAGAATTTATTGGATGGAATAATTTTTGTGAGGTAGAAACACTTAAATTGAATAAACAGCAAGCATTAAATTTAGTAAAAAAGCTAGAGTTCGATGAAGTAGTGAAAGACACTTTTTATAAAGAGTTAGATAGAACACTTTATGATAAATATGAGTCATTTGCTTCAAATCCTCTATTATTAAATATTATGTTGCTTACATTTCAAAAACATGCATCTATACCTGAAAGATTAAATGATTTTTATGATGAAGCTTTTGTTACATTATTTAATGTTCATGATGCAACAAAAGATTCATATGTTAGAGATATAAGAAGTGGATTAGGGTGTGAGGACTTTAAACTTGTTTTTTCGTATATCTGTTTTAAATCATATTTTAATGGTGAATTCCAATTTTCTGAATCGCGTTTAAGATTTTATATACAACAAGCAAAGGAAAAATTTAATAGATTTAATTTTACTGTTGAGAATTTTCAGGAGGATTTAACCCAGTCGGTATGTATGCTTGTAAAAGAAGGAGGGATTTATCGTTTCTCCCATCGATCTTTTCAAGAGTATTTTGCAGCATGGTATACATGCAAACTAGTTGATGATGTGCAAGCAAAATTATTATTGAATTGGATACAAGAGTCAGATTCTGTACTTTCGGATTCCTATTTTACTATGCTATTTGATTTGCAAAGTGAAAAGGTAAACAAAATAATTTTATGCCCAATTCTAAAAGAAATCAAAAAATTGTATTTACAATATGGGTTCTCAATAGAATTATTAAACATTCTTTTTAAAGGTATGAAATTTACGAAACGCTTAAATGGAGAGGAAACGCGCTATATTACAACTTTAACTATAAAAAATCAATATTTGTGTTATGGACTGATGCTGAATAATCGATTAAATATGTTTCCGTATTCAGATAATGATAATAATCGTGAAAAGCAGATATTTGAAAAAATGGAAAAACATATGGTGAGTAAGAAACACAAAAGAAGTGTTGGGAGGATGAGTGTAACTTTTGATGAAGTACTTGAGGTTTTTAAACCGGATGAAATACTTAATCATTTAGAGGAGTTTCAAAATCAAATTGAATTTGCACTACAAATTGTAGAAAAATATGATGATAAAAAGATAAGTAGAAAGAAAAAAGTTTCCACAATCTTAGAAGAATTATAATGGCTTCAATTTGGCTTTAAAAACCTTAGACGAGGTACACAAGAATGCAAAATGATATGAATATGAAGAATATAACGCACAAATGTGTACTAAGAAACTGTCAAATAAATCTCTTTGCCAAAGAATTTGAATAAGGATTAACATTATACCTATAGGATATTGAGATAATATCCTATAGATTTCAGACTGTAAACAAAGTTCCTTTCCACGAGGGAACTTTGTCTACAGTTTGACTCGCACTACTGGTGAGAGAAATAAAGAAGTGTGTGGAGATTAGTACGATTGAAGGAAAAGGGGCCTAAAAGTATAATAATAACTATGAAGAAAAATGCGTGAGATTAGAATAGCATTAAACATAATTCCTAAATATATAGAGAGCCCTGAATATAAAAGGGCAATAGAAAATGAGCAGAGAATTGCTACAGCATTAGAAAATTTGGTTATAGCAAATTCCAGTGTAATAGACAAGGAAAGAATTCCTGCTTTGCAGGAAGCAGAAACCTGAATTTCTACGAAAACAGAGATAATGCAAGGAGCATAAATGGAATTAACAAACGAACAGCGAAAATATTTAGGGCTGGAGATCATCGAACCTGCCTGGGAGCGCGTTGAGATACCATCGAATTGTTTGAAACCGGAGCTTTCTACCGGAAAGGATATTCTTTTCTTTGATGGCGATATTCTTCGCAAGGTAATCTGGCTGGATGACGAAGGCAGCTTTCTGGAAAATTCCTATTATCTCAGGACGCAGGACGATCATACCATGATCGCTCCGATTACGGCCAAGGGCAGGCCCAAAAGGCTGAATGGTGTAAACCTTCAGCGTTGTACGCCCTACGGAATGTATCTTCATTTTAGCGGTAGGTGTGAGAAAAGGGGCGGATTTTGCCTTGCAAATTATACGACGCAGAAGACTTATTTTTCGTCAGAATTTGCAGGCTTGCCGGGTATGAATGTGGATGAATTTCAACATTTCCTCGACAAATGGATGGCAGAAACCAACACAGAGGATTTCATGGAAATACAAGCGTTCGCAAATGCAAAAAGACAGCATTGTAAATACCGGGAGGGTGACTTTTTCCGTTTTAAATATGACCGCAGGAATTATGGCTATGGCAGGATATTGCTGGATGTGCGAAAGTTCATGAAAAATGGTGGTGAATTTTGGGACATACTGATGGGAAAGCCGCTTTGCGTCTCGGTTTATCATATTATAACTGCCGATCCAAATGTAAAAATTACGGAGTTACAGTTACTCAATAGTTGCCCTTCCCAGTACATAATGGACAATATATTTTATTATGGAGAAGCGGAAATTATAGGAAACGCACCGCTGCCGGAAGAACTCGATGCAGTGGATTATCCTATTATGTATGGACGATCCATCGATGCGAGGAACAGAGATAAGATCTGTTATTGCAGGGGAAAGGTCTATCGAGAGATACCCTTGGAGGGAAATAAACTTCCACAGAAGGATTTTAAGAATAATGCTATCGGTTTTTCACTTTGTACCGACAAAGCTTTGATGGAGAAATGTATAAAAGCAGGTTCTAATGCCCCTTATTGGGAAAAACAGGCAGAACGAGTATATGCTCGTGATTTAAGAAATCCTATCAATGCAAGGGAATTGGAATATGTGCGGAAGCAGATGGAAGTATGATGCTCAAAACTATATTGCGTTTAAAAATTTATGGGTGATACAAAAGAGGAATGAAGCATTATTATGGAATTTTTCAGTTTGTTTTCGACAGTATTTTTTAATATAGCAATTATCGTTGGCCTGTTATTACTTATATACCTGTTTTTCTTTTCCGGCATCAGAGCACGTAAAGACTTGAAACCGATGAAGTACATTTCCTGCAAAAAGGATCATTTTCAGAAGAATTTTGAATTTACTTGTGAGTTTTGCGGATCCAAGGTATCTTCCACGGATGAAAAATGCTCAACCTGTGGCGGTAATTTTGGGAAGAACAAAGAGTATCAGTTAAAAAAACGGGCCATGTATCAAAGATATTTAGAGTATATGAAAGCTCAGGAGGAAGTCATTACACAGGAAACAGAATATATAAGTAATACGATGCAGGCAATTCAAAAGTACAAGCTCATACGTCATAAATACTATAATTTTGAAATCGGAGAGCCTCCGGTTTATAAACCTGCAAATGACTATGAATTTACCTGCGAATACTGTGATAATAAGATAAGGGGAAAAAGCACAGACGAAACAGGATGCAGTAATTGTGGTGCTTCTTATAAAGAAAACCTGGAGTTATTAGTACGCGAAGAGGAAGACCGCCTGGAAAAACGCCATTATGACGAATATATGAAACTGAAGTATCTTGAGTGGGAGCAGAATACCAGAAATGAGCGAAGGGATGCAAACATTGATGAAAAGTATGGGACACCTATTCGATTTATGGAGAAAAACGCAAAAGGTATTGCGTTGGTCATTTTGCTTGGGCTTATGATGATTTCCGTGGGAATAACAGTTTTGATTTTGAAGTTTAGGTAAAACATGATAAGTATATCCGATGTGAAGGGAGACTCCATGGATATTCTATTTAAAAACGATGAATTTGTATTTTCCTACAGAGTTGGCGGTATATTGATCCATAATGAAAAGATCCTGCTGCAACGTCCGAAAAATGACGATTATGCTATCATCGGCGGGCATGTCGCCGTTATGGAGACTAGCATGGAAACGCTGAAGCGGGAGTTTGAAGAAGAACTTCACACGAAGATAGAGGTAGATAATCTGTTGGCTATAGGCGAAATTTATTTTCCGTGGGGGAAGAGACCCTGTCACCAGATCTGTTTGTATTATAACGTTCATTTACTGGACGATGGTATTCCCATGGATGGGGTGTTTCATGGATATGATGAACTGGATCATGAGAGAATTGATCTGGACTTCTGCTGGGTCCCATTGGAGGAATTAAGGAAGGGCGCAAAGGTATATCCAGTGGAACTGATACCTTACATACTTGAGCAGAGAAAAGAAACGGTGCATTTTGTTTCGAAGCAGATTTAATTGAGAGGGCATGGAAAGAAAAATGCTGGAAGTAAAATTTTATGACTCAGTGGATGATTCCCTGTTGAAGTTTGCAGTAATCGTCTCACAGAGCAATGGCAAATGGGTATTTTGCAAGCATAAAGAAAGAGACACCTATGAAGTTCCGGGTGGACATAGAGAAGCCGGTGAAAGCATTCTTGAAACGGCGAAAAGAGAATTGCAGGAAGAAACCGGTGCAATCAGGTTCGATATGAAGCCCCTGTGTGTATACTCTGTAACCGGGAAGACCAGAGTAAATGATATGGGAGAAGAATCCTTTGGGCTGCTTTGCTATGCGGAGATAACAGAATTTGCGACAGAACTGCATAGCGAGATGGAGAAGATAGTACTCTTGGACGAACTGCCGGAGGAGTGGACATATCCGTTGATACAGCCGAAATTGATAGAGAAGTATTTGCAGATGAAAAATACTATTGATTTTCGCCTACGTGCTTGATAGAATGTAGGTGTAATGAAAGTTTACCGCTGACCGATATGCGGGATATAAATGGTTGGGTCGAAAGTGTAGTCCTTCGCCGTGAGGCGGGGGACTTTTTATATTGAAGTATATAAAGAAATTCTTCAATACCAGTGGGTTGTTATATAAGAACATGCAGTTGAAGGACAAGCTTCCGAACATGACGGAAGAGGAACAACTTCGGCTGCTGGCCACGGACGGAATGCTGGTAAAGCGGCCGTTTGTCGTGGACGGGGATCTGGTGTTGACCGGATTCCGGGAAGCAGAATGGAAGGAAAAATTAATTTAGTACAAGGAGGACGAATATGAGCAGAGTAAATTTTGGAGCAAAGCCGGTAATGTATCCCATGCCGGTGCTGATCATTGCAACGTATGACGAAAATGGAGTACCCGATGCCATGAACGCAGCATGGGGAATCATTACGGACATGAATGAGATCTCCATCAGTATGTCAGAGCATAAGACCACGGAGAATCTGGCAAAGACCGGAGCATTTACCGTAAGTATCGGAACCGAAGATACCGTGGTAGCCTGCGACTATGTGGGCGTGGAATCTGCGAAGAAAGTACCTGATAAATTCTCAAAGTCCGGTTTCCATGCAGCCAAGAGTGATTTTGTCAATGCACCGTTGATCGATGAACTTCCCATGGCGCTGGAATGTAAGGTGAAAAGTTTTGAAGACGGCATTCTGGTGGGCGATATCGTCAACGTCAATGCGGACGAAAGCATCCTGACGGATGGCAAGATCGATCCGAAGAAATTGAAGCCAATCAGCTATGATCCTGTGAATAATACTTATCTTGCAATGGGAGATAAAGTAGGAAATGCTTTTAAAGACGGTTTGAAATTGAAATAGTAAGATCAAAGAACGCAGGAGGTTTAACCCTCCTGCGTCCCCATCTCATCGGTGGTAGAGCGGATATGTTCTACTGCCGTTTTTACTTGTTCTGCATAATCCAGATTGTTCTGGCTCATGGTGTGCACCTGCTCGGCATTGGCGGTAACTTCTTCAGTTACAGCGGACAGCTGGGAGATGTTTTCCATAATCTTATTATTGGATTCTGACAAGCCCAGAATGTGGTGATTTACTTCTTCCACCTGGGAAGCCAGTGCTTCCATATTTTTGTTCAGCTGTTCGAAAGTCTCGGAAGCAGCCAGGATCTTTTCGCCCTGCTGTTCGGTAGCTTCAATGGAGCCGCTGATCGTGTTGACTACCATGTTGGCATTGGCATTCAGCTCATTGGTGATCTTCGTAATCTCTTCGGTAAAGCTCTTGGTCTGTTCTGCCAACTGCCGGATTTGCTGGGCAACAACGGCGAAACCGCGTCCGGCCTCCCCGGCACGGGCACTTTCAATGGAAGCGTTCAATGCCAGAAGATTGGTCTGACCGGAGATTGCCATGATGCTTCCAGCGATCTCTTCCACTTCTTTCGTCTTTTCCTGTAACTTTTCCATGGCATCCGTGACGGAATGGTTGGTATCTTTGATCATAGCGGACTGTTGTTTTAAGTCTTCCATGGCAGCCATGTTTTTACGGATGCTTTCGTTAGAATCTTCGGCGATCTGCACCATCTGCTCGGAGATATGACCGGTCTGCTCGATAGCATTCTGAATCGTACCGGTCATCTGGCTCTGTTCTTCGATGCTGGTGGCAGTCATATTGGTGGCGGAGGAGATCTCCTGCATACTGTTGGCAACGGATTCCGTCGTCTGTACCAGCTGGTTCATAAGATCTGTGGTTTTGGTGGTTTCCTGATGTACGGTCTGGGATACGTCCAGAACATTATCCAGTACTTCTTTTACATGGTTATGTTCTTCCCGGGAAGAACCGATGGCGTCATTATTAAAAAGTATTGTGATCTTACCGGTCTCCAGAATAATAATTCCGATCAGGAATACCAGCAGGGTAGAGCAGACGGCATTCACATCCTGACCGTAGATTCCCTTCGCAGCCTGAACGATCATGACGATCAGGTAGAGCACGAATAATCCCAAAGCGGTTTTCTTCAGAGATTTTTTCTCATAATAAGGAATCTGTAATATGAAAATGGCGATCAGCGCATAGTGAATGAAACTTGCATCTGTCTGCAGACCGACCAGCAGATACTCAATGCCGATCTCGATGGTAGCGAAGACTTTTAATAGTCGTGTCGCCTTATTTCGAAGGTGCGTCACGGCATTTACCACACAGAAAACGGCGATCAGAATGGTATTTGCGTATGTAACTATGGGCGCAATGTTGTGATTTACCAGTTTTAACCACAGATAAAACAGGAACACAATCGCCAAAAGCGAAGAAGCGATAATATAGAACCGGTTCATTCTGATATTGCGTTCCGCGGTATCCGTATAACGATATTTATTATTTTCTTTTATATTCATATTCATAAGTTCCCTTCCTATTTTTATTGATGCTATTTTAAGTGTAACTGCTTTCGTCAATTTTTTCTACATTTTTATTCCATTTTTGAAAAAATTTTTGAAAAAAATCATGGAAATAAAAAATGCAAATTGATACTGATTTTCAATACCAAATGCGCTATAATACTTCTGTTACAATACAGAACATTAAAATGTTGAGATACGAAAGGATACAGAAGTGTTATGACACTGAAAGAATTGGAAATCGGTAAAAGCGCCGTGATCGAAACCGTCGGTGGTTCCGGAGAACTCAGACAGCATTTCCTGGATATGGGTATGATCCCGGGAGCGGAGGTGACGGTGGTAAAGCTGGCTCCGATGGGTGACCCCATGGAATTGCAGGTGCACGGCTATGAACTAACGTTGCGTTTGGCGGAAGCGGATCAGATCGAGATCGCACCTATATCGAAGAGAACAAGAGAACATAAAGGGCTGGACCGGGTGACGGATGCGGAGCACCCGGGATTAGGTGAGGATGGAAAATACCATTCGAAAAAAGATGAGAATCCTTTGCCGGAGGGAACGACATTAACGTTCGCCCTGGCGGGAAATCAGAACTGCGGCAAGACTACACTGTTCAATCAGCTCACCGGTTCGAATCAGCATGTGGGAAATTTCCCCGGAGTTACCGTAGACCGTAAGGACGGTTCCATCAAAGGGTATCCGGATACTTTGGTGACAGACCTGCCCGGTATTTATTCCATGTCCCCTTACAGCAGTGAAGAGATCGTATCCCGTAATTTTATCCTGTATGAGAAACCCAGAGCTATCATTAATATCGTGGATGCGACGAATATCGAGCGTAATCTGTATCTGACCATGCAGTTGTTGGAAATGAACATTCCCATGGTCGTAGCCCTGAACATGATGGATGAAGTCACCGGCAATCACGGTTCCATCGATGTGAATGCCATGGAGGCATTCCTGGGAGTACCCGTAATCCCCATTTCCGCTGCGAAAAACGAAGGCGTGGATGAACTGATCCGTCATGCAGTCCATGTGGCAAAATATCAGGAACGGCCGCTGCGGCAGGATTTCTGCGATAAAAACGATCATGATGGTTCCGTACACCGCTGCATCCATGCGGTGGGGCATCTGATCGAGGATCATGCGGAGACTGCAAAGCTGCCCCTGCGTTTCGCAGCCAACAAAGCCATTGAAGGAGATCATCTGATCCTGGAGAAGCTGCAGCTGGATGAAAATGAAAAAGAAATGCTGGAACATATCGTCTGCCAGATGGAGACAGAGCGTGGTGTGGACCGGAGTGCGGCTATCGCGGACATGCGGTTTGATTTTATCGAGAGATTATGTGAACAGACGGTAGTAAAGCCGAAGGAAAGCAAAGAACGGATCCGCAGTGAGAAGATCGATCGGATCCTTACCGGAAAATATACGGCAATCCCTTGTTTTATTGTGATCATGATATTGGTGTTTTATTTGACATTTAATGTGATCGGAGCCTGGCTGCAAGGGCTTTTGGAACTGGGAATCGGCAGACTGACAGAACTTGCGGATGCAGCCATGACAGCGGCCCATGTCAACAGTGCAGTACAAAGTCTTGTGATCGACGGTATTTTTACCGGGGTGGGCAGCGTATTGAGTTTCCTGCCTATTGTGGTGACCTTGTTTTTCTTCCTTTCACTTATGGAAGACAGCGGTTATATCGCCCGTGTGGCATTCGTGATGGATAAGTTGCTTCGAAAGATCGGTCTGTCCGGACGAAGCATCGTACCCATGCTGATTGGTTTCGGCTGTACGGTTCCGGCAGTCATGGCGACGCGGACGCTGACCAGTGAGAGAGATCGTAAAATGACGATTTTGCTCACTCCGTTTATGAGCTGTTCTGCAAAATTACCGATTTATTCGTTCTTCGTGAGCGTATTTTTCCCGGGAAAGGGTGGACTGATCATGTCGGCATTGTATCTGTTTGGTATCCTTATGGGAATTCTGGTAGCATTTTTATATCGGGGCACGTTGTTCCAGGGAGAACCGGTGCCTTTTGTAATGGAACTGCCTAATTATCGTCTGCCCGGAGCGAAAAATGTAGGACAGTTGTTGTGGGAAAAGGCGAAAGATTTTTTACAGAAGGCATTTACTGTGATCTTCATTGCAACGATTGTAGTATGGTTTTTACAGAGTTTTGATCTGAAACTGAATCTGGTAGAGAATTCAGCCAACAGTATGCTGGCAATGCTATCAGGTCTGTTGGTTCCGGTGTTCCGGCCGCTGGGATTGGGAGACTGGCGGATCTGTACGTCTCTGATCAGCGGATTTATGGCAAAAGAAAGTGTGGTAGCAACCCTGGAAGTATTGTTCGGCGACAGCATTGCCACGGTACTTACCCCGCTGGCAGCCGCTACATTACTGGTATTCAGTCTGCTGTATACGCCCTGCGTGGCAGCCATCGCTTCTGTCCGCAGAGAACTGGGTGGAAAATGGGCCATTGCCGTGGTACTCTGGCAGTGTCTTGTGGCATGGGTGGCAGCCTTTTTGGTACATGGAATCGGAATGCTTCTGGGATGAAAATTCCTCGATAAGCGAATATTGGATAGAAGTGTGGGAGTGCGCAGCACGAAACAATTCGTAGGAATTAAAGGTGGGGCTTTTGCCCCCGGCATCCATATATAATAGAAAACCTGCAGGGGATTATTCCTCCTGCAGGTATTTTATTACACATTTCAGTTCCGGTGAGATCCATTTGTTCCTATGATATAAAAGCTGCCGCCAGATATCCGGCTGAATCTCCGTCATGGGGAGGCTGACGAGATTTCCTTTTGCCAGATCGTCCGCTACAACGAACTCCGGCAGATAGGAGATACCGAGACCCTGACACAGAAGATTGCGGATCAGCTGGGTATCGCCCACCTCCATGATGGGCATTGTCTCCTTACCGTTTTGGGAGAGCAGATCATCCAGAGCAGCCCGGTAACTCATGTTTTTCTCCGTCAGGATCAGCGGATATTCCAAAATCTGTTCCAGGGTGATCTGAGTCTGTCCGGCTAAGGGGTGACCGGCACCGGTGACAAAATGAATATCCACTGGAGCTTCGAAAGCGGTCACATAATTGTGATTAAAAATACGGCGGTCCAGCGTGTATACAATGTCCACTTGATTCTGCCCCAGCATCTGGAACATTTCGTCAGTACTGGTAGCAATGATCTTCAGGCGGATGCCCGGATATTTTTCATGAAAATCCTTAAAACGGCTGTGAAATTCCCAGCTGGCCAGGGACTCTGCAATGGCGATCCGCACCAGACCCTCCGGGGCGGTATTACCGCTGATGTGGGTGGCTTCCGCAGCAAGCCGCAGAATCTGCTGGGCCAGGGGTAACAGCTTCTCCCCTTCGTTGGTCAGGGTTACGGTATGCCCGATCCGTTCAAACAGAGGGATGGACAGCTCCTTTTCCAATTGTTTGATCTGAAAGGATACGGTGGACTGGGTATAACCCAGACGTCCGGCCGCCAGTGTAAAGCTCTTCAGTTCGTTCACCATAACAAAGGTTTCCAGATTTTTGACATCCATAGGGTAGATACTCTTTCTATATTGTAAATTCAATTCTTCGATCAATGCAATGTAAATAATTTGTTTTTCAAATATTTAAGAAAATTATATAATGAGAAAATAGGGCTGTCAATGTGAAAAGATGGCGAAAATATGGGAAAACAGCAAAAATATATGTCGTATCCCATGTTTAGAATAAGTAGTTTTGGGAAGGATCATGGGTATGGAAAACAGAGAAAGACTGGGGAGTCGTTTGGGATTTATCATGCTGTCGGCGGGGTGCGCCATCGGCTGCGGAAATGTGTGGAAATTCCCGTGGATGTGCGGGCAGAACGGTGGCGGAAGCTTCATGCTGATCTACGTGATCTGCCTGATCGTGCTGGGCCTGCCCACCATGATCATGGAATTCTCCGTGGGGCGTGCGGCGCAGACGAGTCCACTTTATATGTATCGGAAATTATCCGGCGGCAGGGGCAAATGGAATCTGTGGGGCATCGTCTGTCTCATCGGAAACATTGCGCTGATCGCTTTCTATGCGGTGGTGTCCGGATGGATCCTCTATTATTTTGTAAAATTTCTGACAGGGCAGAATCAGGATTTCGGATTTGAAAAAATGATCACGACGCCCTCGGTGAATGTGACATATCTGTTGTTCACCTTACTGATCGCTTTTGTCATTTTAAGCTTCCATCTGCAGGGTGGGCTGGAACGTATTACCAAATATATGATGTCAGCCTTGATCGTGCTGATGTTGGTGCTGGCGGTGCACAGCTTTACACTTCCGGGAGCAGGAGAGGGATTGAGCTTCTATCTGATCCCTCATTTTTCCAAAATCACCGGTTCTGTGGTGGTGGGCGCCATGAATCAGGCATTTTTCACATTGTCCGTGGGAATGGGCGGTATGGCGATCTTCGGAAGCTATGTCGGCAAGGACCGTTCTCTCATGGGTGAGTCTATCCATATTATTATCCTGGATACACTGGTGGCAGTGATTGCCGGTATCATTATATTTCCGGCATGCTTTACTTATGATGTGGAAGTGACGGCGGGTCCCAGCCTTCTGTTCGATACTATGGCGACAGTATTTAACAACATGGCAGGCGGCAGATGGTGGGGAACCTTATTTTTCCTGTTCATGGTGTTCGCAGCCATGTCCACAGTGCTAGGCGTGTGTGAAAATATTCTGGCCATGGTCCGGGAACTGACCGGATGGTCGAGACCGGTAGGATGTATCGTCTGCGGTGTGGGAACGTTTCTGTTGGCATTGACAACGGCGTTGGGCTTCAGCGTGATCCATTTTCAGCCCTTTGCGGCGGGAACGACCTGGTTGGACTTCTGGGATTTCCTGGTGTCCAACAATATCATGCCCATAGGTTCGATCCTGCTGGCAGTATTTTGCTGTTATAAGGTCGGCTGGGGCTGGGACAAATTCCTGGAGGAAGCCAACGAGGGAAAAGGATTGAAAGTGCAGCATTGGATGAAGCCGGTGTTCAAGTATTTTGTTCCGGCGGCGGTGTTGTTCATTTATGTGTACGGAATAGTGAATTTTGCGTGGAAATAGGAGAAATGAGATCAAGATAGGAAGAGACAAACGACGGTGGGGTGAGAACTCTGCCGTTTTTGTGTATAGGATGAGCAGGGAAGCGGTTGCACCGAGACTCAAAATTGGGTAGTATGTAATTATTCAGAGGTGGTTTTGTGAATAGTTATGGCAGTATAAAGAATAGAAGCAGGAGACATCTATGACAGAGCAGGAGATCCGGACGATATTGAACAGACAAAGAGAATATTTTGCTACGGGAGCCACACTTTCCCGGAAATTTCGGGCAGAACAGCTGGGAAAATTAAAGGCCTCCCTGCAGCGCCATGAAGAGGAACTGAATGCTGCACTGCAACAGGATCTGGGAAAAAGCCGGATGGAGAGCTATATGTGCGAGATCGGACTGACGCTCTCGGAGCTGACCTGGATGCAGAAACATCTGCGGGGGCTGATGCAGGAAAAGAGAGTGCCGACACCGCTGTCACAGTTCGCAGCGATAAGCTTTCGCTCTCCGTCACCCTATGGCACCGTGCTGATCATGAGCCCCTGGAATTACCCGGTGTTACTGACGCTGGATCCGCTGATCGATGCCATAGCTGCCGGAAATACGGCGGTGGTGAAGCCCAGTGCATATGCTCCGGCGACGGCAGCTGTGCTGAAAAATATTCTGGAAGAATGTTTTCCGATAGAATACGTGGCTGTGATCACCGGCGGCAGAACGGAGAATCAGGCATTATTGCAGCAGCGGTTTGATATGATATTTTTCACCGGAGGCAAGACCGTGGGACGGGAGGTGCTTAGAAGCGCTGCGGAATATTTGACCCCGGTGACGCTGGAGCTGGGCGGGAAAAGTCCCTGCATCGTGGATGCTACGGCGAAGCTTCCGTTGGCGGCGAGGAGGATCGTATTCGGAAAATATCTAAACTGCGGGCAGACCTGTGTGGCACCAGATTATGTGTTGTGTGATGTTAGGATCCGCGACCGATTGGTGGAAGCTATCCGGGCGGAGATCTCGAGACAGTTTGGTGCGGATCCCCTGCAAAATCCGGATTATGGAAAAATCATCAACGAAAAGCATTTTCACAGACTGCTGGGGCTGATGGATGCGGAAAAGACCGTCTGCGGCGGGCAGTATGACGAAAAGACTTTGCGGATTGCTCCCACAGTGATGACGGATGTGACCTGGGAAGATGCCGTGATGGGAGAAGAAATCTTCGGACCGATCCTGCCGGTGCTGACGTATAATGCACATGATGCAGAGAAAGGTGTTGCACAAAATGATTTTTGCAGGGATGCTTCCGGGACGCATGCAGCCACGGGAGACTTTGTGGATTGGGCAATCCGCTGTGTGGAGGAACATCCTCATCCGCTGGCACTGTATTTCTTCAGTGAAGATAAAAAAGCCCAGAGACGGATCTTGGATCACTGCCATTTTGGCGGCGGTTGCATCAACGACACCATCATCCACCTAGCCACCAGCGCCATGCCCTTCGGCGGCGTGGGCGAGAGCGGCATGGGCGGCTACCATGGACGCGCCGGATTCGAGACTTTCAGCCATTATAGAAGTATTGTGGATAAAAAGACATGGACGGATCTGCCGATACGGTACCAGAGGTATGATGAGATGAAAGAGAAGATGTTACGGAGATTTTTGAAGTAACGTCATCCTAAAATAGAAGTTATGTCCTGAAAAGTGTAAGATAACATTGGATTACGTCCTGAAAAGTGTAGCGTATAGTTCATATTACGTCCTGAAAAATGTAATGGCAGGGTATTTGTGGGAAATAATATCGAAATCGAGAAGGAAAGAAGGTAATCACATGAACTTTAACAAACAAAAATGCATTACGGCAGTGATTTTGCTGTTGGTCGCTATTCTATCCATAACCGTTATCGGAAAATACGCCTCCGCCCCGGAAAATCACCAGAAAACCATAGCCTCTCTGGATGAGAAAAAACAGACGGTCATGGAGCTGACGGCGGCATCCACGGTGACTTCGGCGCTGATCACATTGCTTCCGGGAGACACGGCAACGCCCATCGCGGAGAAAATGGCAGATGTCAGCGGATATCTGCTGGTGGTCCTCTGCGCTATCTATCTGGAAAAATATCTCGTGACGATTACCGGCTATGTGGCATTTACCTACCTGATTCCGATTGCCTGTGGCTTGTGGATATTCAATCTGATCTTTGCAAATGCCACGGTACGAAAACTGGCAGCAAAGTTGGCGGTGTTTGGCTTGGCGATCTCCCTCGTGGTGCCTGCCAGTGTGAAGATATCCGACCTCATCGGAGACACCTATCAGGCCCAGATCGAAGCTACCATTGAGGATGCCAGGAACACACAGAATATACTGGAAAACAGTGGCGTGGTGGATGACACTAATGCGACGGAAACAACCGGAATCGGAACAACAGAAGTTCCTGGAACTGTTACAGGTAACGTGCAGGAGAAGGAAAACAATAACTCCGGATCTGTCTCAAACATTTTCGACTGGGCAAAAGATGCCATTTCCGGCGCTAAAGATTCAGTGGCAAATGTTGTGGAAAATGTGACGATTTCTACCGAAGATCTGGTACAGAAGGTGGAGAATTCCCTGAATCACTTTATCGAGGCGGTTGCCGTGATGATCATTACTTCCTGCGTGATCCCGATGCTGGTGCTGTTACTGTTCTTCTGGATGGTGAAGATCGTGCTGGATGTGGATCTGAGTGGCGTGAAGATCAAGGGGATGCTGCCGGAGCGGAAGGAATAGATTGTAGGAAAGAGGGGAAGAACATGGAATACCTTGCACACATTGATGGGGACAGAGAGCAATCAGTAAAAGAACATTTACAGGGAACCGCAGAGCTTGCAGAAAAATTTGCTGCAAAATTCAGGAAAGCGGACTGGGGATATTGTTGTGGAATGTTACATGACATTGGAAAATATTCCGCGGAATTTCAAAAGAAGATCAAAGAAAATCTGGATATCCGGGTGGATCATTCCACTGCCGGGGCGAAGGTCTGCGAAAATTTAGATGGCTGCTATTGGCTTCTGACTTACTGCATAGCAGGGCATCATGCAGGGTTGCCGGATCTGGGACGAGAGGGATTACCGTCCTCTTTACTGGGGAGACTTAAGAAAAGGTTGTGCGATTACAGTGCGTATGAAAAGGAAATAGAAATCCCTCAAATTACCACACCACCCATTGCCATGAATCCGGAAAAGGATCCAAACTTTGCGCTGAGTGTATTTATCCGCATGCTGTATTCCTGCCTGGTGGATGCCGATTTTCTGGATACAGAACAGTTTATGAACAACGGAACGGTTCAAAGGGATTCCGGAGAGAGCATGGATGTTCTTTTGGAGAAATTGCAAAATTACACAGCAAAATGGCTTATAAATCGGAATGATACTACGATTGATGGAAGACGATCTGAAATTCTCCGGAACTGTCTGGAAATGGGAAAGTCCTCCAAAGGATTGTTTCAGCTTACGGTACCCACCGGTGGTGGCAAAACTGTGGCTTCTCTGGCCTTTGCGTTGCAGCATGCGGTGGAGAACCATATGGACCGTGTGATTTATGTGATTCCCTATACCAGTATTATCGAGCAGAATGCGCAGGTGTTCAGGGAAATCCTGGGTAGTGAAAATGTGTTGGAAAATCACAGCAATGTAGACTATGAGAGCTCGGAGGAGTTCAAACCCATGCAGTTGGCAGCGGAAAACTGGGATAAACCGGTGGTGGTTACCACAAATGTCCAGTTTTTTGAATCCCTGTATGCCAATAAGTCCTCCAAATGCAGGAAATTACATAATATAGTAAACAGTGTCATCATATTCGATGAAGCGCAGATGCTTCCTGCGAATTATTTGAAACCGTGCATGGCAATGATAGAGGAACTGTTGCAGCAGTATGGAACAAGTATTGTACTGTGTACGGCGACGCAGCCGGCATTACAGCAGTTTCTGCCTGAAAAGTATGTTGCCCGGGAATTATGCCCACGGAGAGAGGAACAATTTCGATTTTTTGAAAGGGTAACCTATCAGAATATTGATACCGTCACGGAAGAGGAAATGGCGGAGAAACTACAGCAGGAGTGGCATGCACTGTGTATCGTGAACACGCGAAAAAGGGCGCAGCGGCTTTACGAACAACTGCAGGGAGAGGGCGTTTATCATTTGTCTACCACTATGTATCCGGTGCATAGGAAACGGGTGCTTGCGGAGATTAGAGAACGTTTGGATGACAAAAAAGGAAAAAAATGTATCGTCATTTCGACCAGTCTCGTGGAAGCCGGGGTGGATCTGGATTTTACTTCGGTATATCGGGAACTAGCCGGTGTGGATTCCATTATTCAGGCAGCAGGACGTTGTAATCGAAATGATAAAAGAGGAAAGGAAGAGAGCATTGTCCGCATCTTCCAGTGGGAAGACAAGGAAAGGGTATCCCGACAGCGGCAGCAGATCGACACGACGAAAAATCTGCTGGCGGAGGGCAGAGATATTACTGCACTGGATAATATCACAGAATATTTTCGGAGACTATATCGCATCAAGGGCGAAAGCCTGGATATAAAGAAAATATTGGACAAGTTCAAGGACGGAAATTATCAATTTGCAACAGTAGCCGGAGAATTTAATCTGATTGAGGAAAATACAGTTACGGTATATATCAACAGAGAACCGGAAGCGGAGGCACTTTTGCAGGAGATTCTACAGCAGGGACTGACGAAGAGCCGTATGCGAAAAGCAGGGCAGTATTGTGTAAGTGTTCGGAAAAAAGGGGAATATGAGAAACGGAATATGTTGTTTGAAGAAATGCGTGATGCGGGGATGGTAGAAGCGGTAGATCTGGGTGCGCAGGATTTTTATGTGCTGACGCAGGAGGAACAATACCGGGAAGACACCGGATTGAAACTGGAAGTGGAATTGGGTGGAATGATGATGTTTTAATATTGCAGGAAATGGAAGTAGCGGTACACGATGGAAAAGTGTACCGCTACTCTTGTAAGTTAATGAAAATTACAATTATTTCAATCCACAGGATATACCTGACATTGAAAGTATAACATATAATTCAAAAAAATCTAATAGTTTTAGCAATAATTTCAATTGAAATTATCATTACGAATAAAAATAGGCATTGCAAATATATTAGACTTGTAGTATAGTGAATTTGTCAGATAAATACAGATAAACTAAAATATTGTCATATCATATCTGCGAAAAGACAGTATTTTACAAAGGGGGTATTATTGTCAGACAGAAAATAGTACTACAAAGGAACAGTAAACGGGAACAGCGCTTTAATTGTGGAAAGAAGGTGGAATAAATGGGAGTCGGAGTAAAAGTAAATGTATGGGGAGACTATGCATTGTTTTCGAGACCCGAACTCAAAGTTGAACGCTACAGCTATGACATCATCACGCCCTCAGCGGCACGCGGTATTTTGGAAGCCATTTACTGGCATCCGGGAATGCGGTGGATCATCGACAAAATCTATGTCAAAAACCCTATCCAATTTACAAGTGTACGACGAAATGAAGTAAAAAGCAAGATCCTGGCAAGCAATGTATTGCAGGCATACAACGGTGCAGACAAAACATTGTATATTAGTACGAAGGAGGACATTGTACAGAGAGCATCACAGCTGCTCTGCAATGTAAGCTACACCATCGAAGCTCATTTTGAAATGACAGAGAAAGCCAACGCTTCTGATAATCCCGGAAAATTTAAGGACATTATCATGAGACGGCTGCGTAAAGGAGAATTTTATTATATGCCATACTTCGGTTGTAGAGAATTCTCGGCGCATTTTGCTCTCTGCGAGGAAGAAGAAATTCATACCGCCTATGATGTAGTAGAAGAAAAAGATCTTGGCATCATGCTGTTTGACATGGATTACAGTGATCCGGAAAATATCCAGCCTATGTTTTTCCGGGCAATAATGCGTCACGGCGTGGTGGATCTGAGAGATTGCGAGGTGCTGCGATGATACTACAGGCACTGGTAAAATACTATGAAAATCTGGCAGAACAGGGGAAAGTATCCAGGTTGGGATGGTGCCATGCGAAAGTGTCCTATGAAATCAATTTGTCTTCGGAGGGGGATATCATAGGTATTACTTCCCGAAAAATAGAGGATATGCGTGGTAAGAAAGTAGTCTGGGTACCGGCAAATCTCGTCGTGCCGGAGATGGTGACCAGATCTTCCGGTGTGGCAGCTAATTTTCTGTGCGACAATTCCAAGTATATGCTGGGTATTGACGCAGATGGAACGAACTCACGTGTAGTGGATTGCTTCCAGGCGACGAAAGAAAAGCATGGACAGATTCTGCAATCTGCACAGGGAAAAACAGCCCGGGCAATTTTAGCCTATTTTGAAAAATGGGATCCGCAGAAAGCATCAGAACATCCTGTGATTCGGGAAAACTGGGAAGAATTGACAGAAGGCGGCAATCTTATTTTCTCTGTGGAAGGGCAGGAAGCACAGGAAGATCCGGAGATTCGGGACTGTTGGGAAAACTATCGGGCGCGGAATGGTGGAGAAGATAACGGCATTTGCCTGGTTACCGGTAAAAAAGCCGAGATATCACGAATCCATAAAGCAATCAAAGGAGTACCCGGGGCACAGTCCAGCGGAGCAGCGCTGGTATCATTCAATGCACCGTCATTTGAGTCTTATGGAAAGGAACAGAGTTATAATGCACCGGTGGGAAAATATGCGGAATTTGCATATACCACGGCACTGAATTATCTGCTGTCCCAGCGGGATTACACCTTTTCCCTGGGGGATTCCATGATCGTGTACTGGGCAGAAAGCGGTAAAGAGCAGTATCAGAAGTGTTTTCTGAATATGTTTAAACCCACGAAAGATAATCAGAAAAAACTGAAGGACATTTTCGATAGCCTGAAAGAAGGCACCAGGGTTTACTTAGAAGATGCGGAGATGGATCCGAAACAGAATTTTTACATACTGGCGCTGGCACCAAATGCAGCACGATTGTCGGTCCGTTTTTTCTATGTAAATTCGTTTGGGAAAATCATACAGAATATAGCAGACCATTATGAGCGGCTCAAGATTGTAAAACCGGCATGGGAAGAACAGGATTATCTGGGGATTCGTGACATGCTGAATGAAACCGTGAATCAGAAATCAAAAGATAAGACACCGGTTCCGAACATGGCAGCCCTTGTATTGCAGGCGATTCTGTCGGGCGGACGATATCCGGCAAGTCTGTATACCTACACACTGATCCGCATTCGGGCAGAGTGCGGTAACGTGAACTGGAAACGTGCTGCTATCATCAAAGCATTTTTGATCAAAAATTATAATTGTATGAAAGGAGAAAATCTCATGGGATTGAACGAAGACCGCAATGATATAGCCTATGTATTGGGAAGATTGTTTTCCGTATTGGAAAGCATACAAAAAGAAGCAAACCCGACAATCACTACGACAATTCATGACCGCTACTTTAATTCCGCATGTGCTACGCCGGCAGTTATTTTCCCGGTGTTGCTCAAACTGAAAAACAGCCATATGAAAAAGTTGGAACGGGATAAAGGCGGAGCGAAAGTCTATTACGAAAAAGAAGTTGGGAAAATTATGGGCAAATTTGACGATTTCCCGAAACGCTTATCCCTGGAACAGCAGGGGCAGTTTGCACTTGGCTACTATCATCAACAGCAGGAAAAATATAAAAAAGGGGAGGACAAATAAATGAGTGAAGCTATTAAAAACAGATATGAGTTCGTAGTATTATTTGATGTGGAGAACGGTAATCCCAATGGAGATCCTGATGCGGGCAATATGCCAAGAGTCGATCCAGAGAGCGGACTGGGCTTGGTAACGGATGTCTGCCTGAAACGTAAGATCCGCAATTATGTCGAGACCGTAAAAGAGGATGCTCAGGGATATAAGATTTACATCAAAGAAGATGTACCCTTAAATCGCAGTGACAGAGAAGCCTGTGCGGATATGGGAATCACCGAAACGGATGATAAAAAGGTGACAGAGGAACTTAAAAAGTTAAAGAAAAATGATCCCGGTGTAGATCTTAAATTGAAGGATTATATGTGCCGGAATTTCTATGATATCCGTACGTTTGGTGCCGTAATGACTACTTTTGTAAAAGCATCGTTGAACTGCGGTCAGGTGAGAGGACCCGTGCAGATTGGATTTGCCAGAAGTATCGATCCGATCATCAGCCAAGAAGTAACTATCACCAGAGTTGCCATCACCACAGAAAAGGACGCGGAAAACAAGAATACGGAAATGGGTAGAAAGACCATCGTTCCTTATGGACTGTACCGGGCAGAAGGCTATATTTCCGCAAATCTGGCGCGGAAAGTAACCGGATTTTCCGAAGACGATTTGGAATTGCTATGGGAAGCAATTCTTAACATGTTCGAGGTAGACCATTCTGCAGCGAGAGGCAATATGGCAGTGCGGGAACTGATTGTATTCAAGCATAGCAAAGAACTGGGAGACTGCCCGGCTTATAAATTGTTCGATGCCGTAGAAGTAAAGAGAAACGAGGGCGTGGAATATCCCAGAAAATATCAGGACTATACGGTTACCGTTCACGAGGAACAGATTCCTGATTCCGTGGAAGTAAGAAGGATGAATTAATGGAATATGCAGAAGATGATTATCTCATGATATCAGGGATCCAGCATTTCAGATTCTGCAAAAGACAGTGGGCGCTGATCCATATAGAGCAACAGTGGGCTGAAAATGAACATACGGTAATCGGTGAATTAATGCATAAGAAAGCACATGATCCATATCTTACCGAAAAAAGAAGAGACACAATCATAGCGAGAGCATTACCCGTGGCGTCCAGAGAAATGGGCGTCACGGGTGAGTGTGATGTGGTGGAATTCCATAGATGTGGGGATGGAATCCGCCTGCATGGGCACAGGGGCTATTTTTCGGTATATCCGATCGAATACAAGAAGGGAAAGCCGAAGATCACAGAGGAAGACAAATTACAATTAGCGGCGCAGGCAATGTGCCTGGAAGAAATGTTTTCCACACAGATTCCGGAAGGTGCACTCTTTTACGGAGAGACAAAACGGAGGGAAATCGTGGAGATCACGGAAGAACTTCGCAGCGAAGTGCGGGAGATGTTTCAGGAAATGCATCAATATTATGAGCGGCGGTATACACCGAAAGTAAAGATGGGAAAGAACTGTACTTCCTGTTCTTTAAAGGAACTTTGTATGCCCAGACTCGCAAAAACCGGTTCTGTGAAAAACTATATGGATCAGGTGCTTATGGAGGAAAACGTATGAAAAAATTATTGAATACGTTATATGTTACTTCCGAAAACAGTTACCTGGCGTTAGATGGTGAAAATATCGTTATTTACGATGATAAAAAAGAACTTGGCAGAGTTCCGCTACATAATCTCGAGGGAATTGTATCGTTCGGATATCGGGGAACCAGTCCGGCACTTATGGGTGCCTGTGCAGAACGAAATATTTCTCTGTGTTACATGACTCCCCAGGGAAAATTTCTGGCACGGGTCACCGGAAAAGTGAGGGGCAACGTGATCCTGCGGGAACAACAGTATACCAGTAGCAAAGATGAACTGGTGGGATTGGAGATTGCTAAAAATTGTATCCTCGGAAAAGTACATAATGCCAGGTGGGTTCTGGAGCGGGCAGTCAGAGATCATAGTATGCAGATTGATGCAGAGCGGGTAAAAAAGGCATCCGAAATGCTGAAAAATTCTTTGATGTTGATTCAGAACAGCACCTCCGGGGACGAACTCAGGGGATATGAAGGAGAGGCAGCCAGTATTTATTTTAGCGTGTTTGACGAATTGATTCTGCAGCAGAAAAAAGATTTTACATTTCAAGGCAGGAATAAAAGACCGCCCTGCGATAAAATGAACGCAATGATGTCTTTTGTGTATACATTACTGACAAATATGGAAGCATCTGCACTGGAGTGCGTAGGGTTAGATCCCTGCGTGGGATATCTGCACACAGAGCGCCCAGGCAGAGCATCGCTGGCGCTGGATATGATGGAGGAACTAAGATCCGTGTTAGCGGATCGCTTTGTGCTGTCGTTGGTAAATAAACGGATGATCACAGCTAAAAATTTTACCCAAAAAGAAAACGGCGCGGTTCTTCTGGATGATGATGGACGAAAGGTAATACTGACGGAGTGGCAGAATCGTAAAAAAGAAACCATAACGCATCCCTATTTGCAGGAAAAAGTGGAATGGGGTATGGTTCCTTATGTGCAGGCAATGCTGCTGGCACGATTCCTACGTGGCGATTTGGACGGCTATCCTGCATTCCTATGGAAGTGAGGTGTGGTATGTTAGTATTGATCACATACGATGTCAACACAGAAAATGCAGCCGGCAAAGCAAGGCTGCGAAAAGTGGCAAAGCAATGCGTCAACTATGGAAGAAGAGTTCAGAATTCAGTATTTGAATGCTTTTTGGATAATGCACAGAGCATTGCGTTGAAGGCAACACTTGAGGATATCATTGATACAGAAAAGGACAGTCTTCGATTCTACTATCTGGGCAATAAATATCAGACCAAGATTGAACATATCGGGGTAGACAGAGGAATTGCCCCGGATCAGACACTGATTTTGTAACTGATGCGAAAGCCAAGCATACATAAAATGCCTAGGGGATTCGCACCTTATAAATTATGCGATTTGTTGAAATAACATACAAAGATATTTTTATTTAAAATAATTTGTTGTTAAGATTAAATATTTTAGACAATTTTTGCTGAGAGAAAAGAGAACTTTTTGGCGAAAATTGCTGTCGCTCCCCTCGTGGGAGCGTGGATTGAAATCTACGATAAGCTTTCTGATAGAATTATTGAGTTAGTCGCTCCCCTCGTGGGAGCGTGGATTGAAATACGGAGAACGCTGTATTGTTTGTAATGGGTGCTGGGTCGCTCCCCTCGTGGGAGCGTGGATTGAAATACGTAGATCGTCTACTACATACGAGCTAGGTGAATCGTCGCTCCCCTCGTGGGAGCGTGGATTGAAATCCCAAACAGCGTTGGCCGGAATACCGACAACATGTCGCTCCCCTCGTGGGAGCGTGGATTGAAATTTGATACCAGCACTTTTACCGCGGTAGGTGAAAAGTCGCTCCCCTCGTGGGAGCGTGGATTGAAATCATTATCAGATAACGACCAGAATTAATAAAAATGTCGCTCCCCTCGTGGGAGCGTGGATTGAAATAGACCTCTTGTGAATGGTGACACGGAAGAATGTGTCGCTCCCCTCGTGGGAGCGTGGATTGAAATTTATGATTTGGATTCTGTTAGAAAGTATGCTGCAGGTCGCTCCCCTCGTGGGAGCGTGGATTGAAATACGGAGAATGCTGTATTGTTTGTAATGGGTGCCGGTCGCTCCCCTCGTGGGAGCGTGGATTGAAATTTCTGCCATTGGCATACACTTTGTAACTCCAGTGTCGCTCCCCTCGTGGGAGCGTGGATTGAAATCCGATGTAACCCCTACCCCTACACCCCCCTCGAGTCGCTCCCCTCGTGGGAGCGTGGATTGAAATATATCTGTCGTAGTTTTCCACCGGATTGTAGTCCGTCGCTCCCCTCGTGGGAGCGTGGATTGAAATTGACCTCGTCCATGCTCGATGTACTTGATTTAGTCGTCGCTCCCCTCGTGGGAGCGTGGATTGAAATAACCAAACCAAGTGTTATTCAAATGTGTCCATGACGTCGCTCCCCTCGTGGGAGCGTGGATTGAAATATAAGCTGCACAATAATCGTCAAAGTATTTACGGAGTCGCTCCCCTCGTGGGAGCGTGGATTGAAATGCCACATAACGATTTTCTTTTTTTAGGTCAACATCGTCGCTCCCCTCGTGGGAGCGTGGATTGAAATATGAACGCCAACGTTACAAGGTATTTTGAAGCGCGTCGCTCCCCTCGTGGGAGCGTGGATTGAAATTGCTTGAATACTGCACAAATTTACATGTAAAAAAGTCGCTCCCCTCGTGGGAGCGTGGATTGAAATACGCAGATCGTCTACTACCTACGAATTAGGTGAGTCGCTCCCCTCGTGGGAGCGTGGATTGAAATTCTCCGCAATTGTCGTTAAACTCTTTGATTCCGAGTCGCTCCCCTCGTGGGAGCGTGGATTGAAATCGGATAAATTAATATCCTTGACACGTACATAGCGTCGCTCCCCTCGTGGGAGCGTGGATTGAAATTCGATACAAGTACATTTACAGCGGTAGGTGAAAAGTCGCTCCCCTCGTGGGAGCGTGGATTGAAATGTGATCAGTTGGCGCTGGCGTTTCGTGACGAGACGGTCGCTCCCCTCGTGGGAGCGTGGATTGAAATCTCACTTTCCGGCTCATTCATAAATCCACTTGCGTCGCTCCCCTCGTGGGAGCGTGGATTGAAATTTTTTTTGGGTGCCGGTGTTCGCTTGGTAGGTGTGTCGCTCCCCTCGTGGGAGCGTGGATTGAAATTATATCCTCATGCGGACAGTCGTTGATTTTCTCGGTCGCTCCCCTCGTGGGAGCGTGGATTGAAATAGTACGAAGAAGGTAAGGAGTACAAAGAGGAGGCAGTCGCTCCCCTCGTGGGAGCGTGGATTGAAATTCCGAACGAATCTGTTTACCATGAGGTGGAGCAGGTCGCTCCCCTCGTGGGAGCGTGGATTGAAATATGCAGAAGCGACAAATTATCCCCATCGTCCGTGCGGTCGCTCCCCTCGTGGGAGCGTGGATTGAAATACAGGGATATCTTGTGATATAAATTGATGATCCAGTCGCTCCCCTCGTGGGAGCGTGGATTGAAATAGTCGTTGGCTATGGGGATCGGACGGTCTTAACCTGTCGCTCCCCTCGTGGGAGCGTGGATTGAAATTTAACATGGTAGGTTCATTTGCATAATGAGCAGCAAGTCGCTCCCCTCGTGGGAGCGTGGATTGAAATGTTGCCCACGTGGCAAAGGGTGATGTTCTCTGGATCAGTCGCTCCCCTCGTGGGAGCGTGGATTGAAATTTCCTTTCTTCTCATGCATAATTAAATCTCCACCAGGTCGCTCCCCTCGTGGGAGCGTGGATTGAAATAGTGAGAATGAATTCACGGTAGCTGGTCCTGGATGGTCGCTCCCCTCGTGGGAGCGTGGATTGAAATATAATTTAATCTGCATATTGTAGTTGTCTTTATAGTCGCTCCCCTCGTGGGAGCGTGGATTGAAATTTGCGGTGGAACAGGTCAAAGACAAGGAAGAGCCGTCGCTCCCCTCGTGGGAGCGTGGATTGAAATAATAAAAACAGGATCAGTAACAGATGATATGCTAGTCGCTCCCCTCGTGGGAGCGTGGATTGAAATATCTCGCAATTTTGTCCTATATCCTGACCACAATAGGTCGCTCCCCTCGTGGGAGCGTGGATTGAAATCCCATAGTACACCCCCTAATCTTTCCGCACTTGGTCGCTCCCCTCGTGGGAGCGTGGATTGAAATATCTGCATTGAAGACTTTTTCTGCCGACATGGCGTCGCTCCCCTCGTGGGAGCGTGGATTGAAATGATTGTTGTTCTAAAATACCGTCTTCCGCGCTCTGTCGCTCCCCTCGTGGGAGCGTGGATTGAAATTACCGGTGTAGCGTAAATGGCGTGCAAGCCTATAAGTCGCTCCCCTCGTGGGAGCGTGGATTGAAATCGCGATACCGTAACCAACTTTTTTCGAGATATAAGTCGCTCCCCTCGTGGGAGCGTGGATTGAAATTTGTCAGCAGCGATATCATTTACATGTACTCCGCGTCGCTCCCCTCGTGGGAGCGTGGATTGAAATCATTTCAAACAAGACTAATTGGAGGTTTACGGTGTCGCTCCCCTCGTGGGAGCGTGGATTGAAATAGTTCTTTTATTTGCTGTTCCAAGCCATTACACTGTCGCTCCCCTCGTGGGAGCGTGGATTGAAATCGATATACACACCTACGTGCCCGGATTTCCACAAGGTCGCTCCCCTCGTGGGAGCGTGGATTGAAATCTGCACTACACCCTTTAACTCTGCTGGTGGCTACTGTCGCTCCCCTCGTGGGAGCGTGGATTGAAATCCTGGTCTTCTGGTAGATACGCACGAACACTTTAGTCGCTCCTCTCGTGGGAGCGTGGATTGAAATCCCTCCGTATGGTTTTTTCTTTATCCTACCATAGTCGCTCCCCTCGTGGGAGCGTGGATTGAAATCGTAACAGATCCGGCATCTTGTACCAGATCGGAGTCGCTCCCCTCGTGGGAGCGTGGATTGAAATCTGCCGGATGACATGGTTCTGGGGCTGAATTATGTCGCTCCCCTCGTGGGAGCGTGGATTGAAATTTTGACAAGATCAAGGAACTGATCGACTTTGGAGCGTCGCTCCCCTTGCGGGAGCGACGATTGAAATAGAAAAGACAATCGTATATAATGTACTATATGATTACATAGAAGGAGGACATTTAATTGAGCAAGACGGTCAGGCAAAGCAATTGGGCAACGGAAACGCTTATGGAAGCCCCATTTTGGAGAAACGGAATGACACCGGAAGAATACGAGACGGAAAACAGATATTTGAGTAAAAATTTCTATAAGCAAAAAGATGGAAACTATATGCCACTTTGGATGCAAGAAGAGAACATGAAAGAATAATTAGTTCTTTGGATTTTTTTATTTACAGACAAGAAATGCTTTATATTGAAAGCAAAACAGATTGTAATAATTTCTTATACTATTCTATTTTATGTCTGATATCGTATGTTGTGTTGATAACTATGATGTCTTTAGAAATTGGTTTTAACAGAATCTATTTATATTTCCTATGTAACAATTTGAATTTTTAATGTTATGTCACGTGAATTTTTGTGTAAAATTGTGTATTTTACTATTGATTTTGCGCAAAATTGTGTATAATATAAAAGGAGAAAAGAATGCATCCACGAAAGAAAACAATTAAAGAATTGGAAAAGAACGGTTTTATTTTTAGAAGACATGGAGCAAGTCATGATTTGTATTTTCAACCGAATACCAAGCAGACAATTCCTGTAAAACGTCATGATTTTAATGAAAATGATATGCGCTATATCTTCAAAGAGGCAAATATAGAAGGAGGCAAATGACATGCAATACACATATACCGCAGTTATTACTGAAAAAGATGGCACTTTCTATGCAAAGGTTCCGGATGTGGACGGGTGTATTACTACAGCACCGACTTTGGCAGAGGCGATTGCCCTTATTACAGATGCATTAAATCTTTGTCTTGTTGGTCTGGAAGATGAGGAAATTACTCCGAATGAGCCTACACCGCAGTCAGAGATTCCTCATTTACCGACAGATATTCTTACGATCATTCAGGCAGACACTATAAAATATCGTAGCATGACTGACACCAAGGCAGTTCGCAAAAATGTCTCGCTTCCGGCATGGATGTCCAAACTTGCCGATAAGCGAGGAATCAATTGCTCCAAAGTATTGCAGGAAGCACTTACCGCTAAACTTTTATAACTATAGAAAATCAGTATTTTTACCAAGGAGGTCCTCCCCATGTCCCACCCCATCCAATCCGAAGCCCATCTCACGACCTTCGAAGCCATCAGCATGATCGTCGGCAACAGCATCGGCACGGGCATCATTGCCGTTCCGTATCTTGCCACGAAGAACAGTATGCTGGATGTCGTGTGGATGGTATTGATTGCATATTGTGTGAACGTGATCCTGCACCTGATCATTGCCGAGCTGTCTTACAATAACGGTGGCGTCCAGCTGGTAAAAAGTTTCGAAGGAGAGCTGTTCCACGGCAAAATGAAACAGATATTCAGCTGGGGTGTATTTATTGTCTACGGGCTGGCCATCATGATTGGTGTCAGCGGTAATATCAACGGTGGCGCCCAGATATTTGTGAACTGGTTCGGGATGCCCTTCGTGGCGGCGCAGATTTTGTACTATGTGATCGCCGGAGTCGTGGTGTTTATCGGCATGAAAGCAGTAGGAATCGCGCAGAAATACGCAGTCATCGTCCTGATGGGAATCGTTGCGGTGATGACGGTGGGGACTTTTCTGCATCCGCTGAATACATTGCGACGGGCAGAGTTCCACTGGAACAACCTGTTGGCGCTGTACAGCATGGTGGTATTTGCCACTTCGGCCAATCAGTCGGTGATTCAGGTGGTGAAAGGTCTGGATGGCAACGCGAAACAGATCCGCCGCTCCATTTTCATCGGTTTTGGGCTTTCCTCAGTGTTTGCCCTGATCGTAACGGGCACGGTTCTCCTGGGAACCAAGGGAGCGCTGGAAAAAGAACTGGCATACATGCAGTTGGGAGAAAGTATCGGTACCTGGGCGATGATCCTGGCAGGCGTATTTTCCCTGTTTGCTTTACTTACCACGTTCTGGAGCAATACTCTCGCCCTCCGCGATGTGGTTCATGAGCAGATCGGCAGCGGCAACCGCATCAGCTGGCTGATCGCCACAGTTCCCTGCATTCTGTTTGCCGTATTTGGCGTGAACAGCTTTATCGTTCTGACCCGGATCATGAGTGGCGTTGTGGTATTGGTGAGTATCATGCTGGTGTTGACGTACGGAAAATCCAGAAAAAATGCGGGCAGCAGTCCTATCTGCGGTGTGATCGGCACGGTGCCTTTTCAGGTGCTGATGGTGATTTCAACAGTACTTTCTGCAATAGGAGCATTGATCCCGTTGAGTTAATCCCCAAAAAGAAAAGAGATTCTTATGTATACTTCCAAAAACTTTCAGATTCGGGACGAAGAGACTTTTTCTCTTTGCATCCCGACGGACAGAGATTATAAAATATTGCAGCTGACGGATCTGCACCTTGGGTTCGGCCTTTTTTCCGGGAAAAAGGACAAACTGGCGCTGGAAGCGGTGACGGAGCTGATCCGCCGGACGGGACCGGATCTGATCGTCCTGACCGGGGATTCCGTGTTCCCGTTTTTCCCCAAAAGCGGGACGATGAATAATAGAAAACAGGCACAAAAACTGTTAGCATTTCTGGATGGTTTTCAGATCCCCTATACGTTTGTCTTCGGCAATCATGACTGTGAGATGGGGGCTGCATGCAATAAAGAGCAGCTGGCGGAGATTTTTGCAACGGGAAAATATGCTGTTTTTACCAAAGGAAGATATGAGCACAGTCCTCAGAATCCCATTACCGGCGTAGGGAATTTTGTAGTAGACCTCACAGATGATCAGGGAAAACTGTTACTTCCGCTGATTCTGCTGGATTCCAACATGTACGGCGACGGCTGGTTTTTCAGCGGTTTCGACCGGATCCATGAGGATCAGACGGACTGGTGCATGGAGAAATTGAACGAGAGAAAGGTACCGGCTATGGCATTTTTCCACATGCCGCCCGCGGAGTTCAAGGAAGCCTACGAGAAGATGAAGCTAGGCGATCACACTGTGATCTATGAACATGGCAGTATCGGAGAAAAGGATGAGTATTTCGGAATATCGAACCGACCACCTCATTTTTTTGAAAAAGCGGTGGATAACGGCTGGCTGAAATGGATTTTCTGTGGACACGATCATCTGAATACGTTGTCACTGACCTATAAAGGTATCCGCATGACTTACGGAATGTCCATTGATTATCTGGGATATTCCGGCATCGCGAAGCAATATATCCAGCGGGGAGCCACGCTGATCACGCGTAAGACAAACGGGAACATGGATATCACTATGGTACCGTTGACAACGGTTGTTTCGACACGAGTAAGGGGAGCCTGATGAAAGGCTCCCCTTAATGGTTCAAAGCGGAAATTAGTAATTGATACCGCTGATGCCGAGTACTCCGTTCTGGACATTGAAGGTGATGTTGGGGCCGTCACCGGTGCTGTAGAGGGTGAAGCCTGCCATACTGGGGCTTAATTCGGACAGATCAGCATTAGCCATAGAGTCTTTCAGCTCAGGGGTGAAGATTTTGTCTGCACCTAAGGCAATCAGATCTTCCCTGGTTTCGATCACACTGCCATCGCCCAGAGCAACATAGACCGGATAATTGACCAGATCAGCGAGAGCATCCAGATCTTCAGCGGCTACGGCATCCTGGATCTTTTTAGCGAAAGCGGTAGCATCCTCTGTGGGAACTGCAAAGTTGTCTTCATATGAAGTACCATTGGCTGCATCAGCAGAAACTTTTGTAGTTGTCTCAGCACTAGCTTCAGCAGCAGAACTTTCAGCAGTAGAAGCCTCCGCACCGATTTCGGAAGTCACCGTACTTTCCGCCGAAGCTGCTCCATTTCCCTGACTGCCACAGGCAGCAAAAGACAATACCATCACAGTAGTTAAAAGTGTACAGATCATTTTGTTTTTCATAAGTAAAACTCCTCTCTTAAATAAAACTATATCTTACAGGTCTCTGATGGTTAGACTATGCATCTGCTGCAAAAGTTTCAAAAAATATCAAAAAAATATCAAAAATATCAAAAACATCCACCCAAAAGAAAAACCTTCTGTTAAAATGTAAAAATAAGACAGATGAAAACAATAGAATAGGAAACTACCATGGAACCATATTACTATCAGAAAATGAACAAGCCCCAGCAGGCCGCCTATCACGCCATGCAGCAGGGAGTTCTGGCGCTGGCAGATGAGATTCAGCTGCCTCGGATCCCGGCGGAGGAACTGTATGACGTATTTGACCGGCTGCGGCTGGATCACCCGGAGATTTTCTGGGTGGTGAGCTATCGTTACAAATATTATCAGGACTCCCCCAATATCATCTTCGTGCCGGAGTATCTGTTTGAGAAAAATAAGATCAGAGAACACCAGAAAGCCATGCAGTCCCGGGTGGAAAAGCTGGCAAGACCTGCCGCAAAGTTCACGGAATGGGAAAAAGAGAAGTACATTCATGACTTTATCTGTGAAAACATCACTTACGATAAGTTGAAAAAGCCTTATTCCCATGAGATTATCGGACCGCTGGGACAGGGGGTAGGCGTCTGCGAGGGTATTGCCAAATCGGTGAAGGTGCTTTGTGATGCGCTGGGTGTGTGGTGTGTAATCGCTATCTGCGGCAACAATCCGGAGAAAGGGATCAAATACCGTCACACCTGGAATATTGTGCGGATCGGTGGACAGTATTACCATCTGGATGCCACCTTTGACAATACGCTGGGAAAACATCAGGGCAATACGGCGGAAACCGGAGAGAACCGTTACGATTACTTCAATCTGGGAGATAAGGCGGTATTCCGGGATCATGAGCCTCTGATCGCCCCGGCACCCGGCTGTCCGGACAACGATCATTTTTATTACAAGGAGAAAAAACTTTCCTTTACGAAAACGGAAGAAGTATATAAAAGAGCACAGCAGATGGCGAAAAAGGGCCGGGCCATGACGTTCCAGTGGCGGGGAGGCTATCTGACCAGAGAAGTCTTGCAGGAACTGTTGGAACTGATCCGCAAGGCAGGCGAGGAGCGGCAGAAGACCGCCCGGATCAGTCTCAACTGGCCCCAGGCGGTCATTCATTTCAGTTATGTGGAAAATGCAGGCATCCCGGAGCCGGAGGTCGTCATGGAAGATGCCAACGAAGGAGAACAGTTCGACACCGGGGAATAAAGGTATGGGATGATGTCAGGATCAAGAATTCTCCGACTTCAATGCACACTCCCGGAATAACGCATTGACTGCCAGCTTATAATCACTGACATCCGTGGCTTTGCGGATCTTTTTTACGTATTTGTCAGGAGATTCGAAGCTGCGGCTTAAGAAAGTCCAGAGATCCTTCATTTTATACAGCGTATTGGTATCGCCGGACATGATCACTTGATATCCTGCCAGGAGAGAATTGTGGAATTCCTTCAGGACAGCCAGACGCTCTTCACAAGACGGCAGCGCAACACTCTCCGTGGAGGCAGCCTTCAATTCCTGCAATAATCCCGGATTCTGCAAAATTCCCCGGCCGATCATGACCGTATCGATACTGGGAAGCTTCGTAAGAATCTGCGTTAGCGACTCCGGAGAGGTAATATCCCCGTTATAGCACAGCGGACATTGCAGGGCTTCCACCGCCTCTGCGAAAGCTTCCAGATGGGGTGTCCCCTTGTAACCTTCCTTTTGCAGTCTGGGGTGAATGATCAGTTCCTTCATGGGGAATTTTTGATATATTTTAAGCAGTGGAGCCCATTCATCCATGTAGTCCATGCCGATGCGGGTCTTGATGGAGATTTCCAGTGGACATTTTTCGAAGATCTCGTCCAGAAAATCCTCCAGTTCCCGGGGCGTGCCTAAGAAGCCGGCACCACGGTTTCTTGCCACCACCGTCCCGGAAGGACAGCCCAGATTCAGATTGACCTCGTGGTAGCCATATCCGGCCAGCTGCTCTGCCAGCGACAGAAATTCCTCCGCCTTATTGGTCAGGATCTGCGGTACGGTGTACATGCCCACATTATGTTCCGGAAGCACATCGTTGCGTTCTCTGCTGTTCATGTGCCGATTGGAGATAAAAGGGGTAAAATATTTGTCCATGCCGCCGTAACAGCGGTTCCAGTTAGTGCGGAAATTATAAGTGGTCAGTCCCTCCATGGGGGCAAGATAATATTTCATAAAAAATGTATGCCTTTCCGTAACCTGCAAGCGTTCCACTGCATTTTCGGCGTATGCTTTCGCAGATTGTACTTTGTATCGGGTGTTTTGCCAAATCCCTTATTCAGAGATATTCTCAATAACGGGATTGCCCTTTACATGATTATAAACAGTTACTATTATAATAGAGATAGTAAAAATTGCAAAGAAAACCGCAAAGATCCAAAAAGAAAGCGGCTGGAAGAAGGAATAAAGATCATGACTGAAAAAGCAGAAAATAATACCATAAACCTAACCACCAACGAACGCACCCAGCAGGAGATCACCATCTCCGGCAACCCCGGGAAACCGGTCGGGGAGGATGGGGAGAAGATGCTGCGCCGCATGAACGAAAGCCACTACGCAGTGACCGGCTGGGCGCTGGAACACTGGAAGATCCGGGAGAATGACCGGATTCTGGACATCGGCTGCGGTGGAGGAGCAACTCTGAAACGCATGAGTGAAGAGGTGCGTGACGGACATCTGACCGGAGTGGATTATTCCGCCACTTCACTGGAGCTTTCCGGGAAAACCAATGCAGAAGCACTGCAGCAGGGAAAAATGGATCTCGTGGAAGCCTCAGTGGAAAAACTGCCCTTTGCGGACAATGCTTTTGACAAGATCATTACGGTGGAAAGCTTTTATTTCTGGCCGGATCCCGCGGAGAATCTGAAAGAAGTCTACCGGGTATTGAAGGAGCAGGGAACCTTTTTACTGGTGGCCGACATTTACCAGAAGGAGGATCTGCCGGAACAGGTGCGGGAAAACATTCAAAGATTCCATCTGTTTAATCCCACACCGGAAGAATTCCGGGAACTGCTGGAAAATGCAGGATTTGAAGAGGTACGGATTCACTTAAAAGACGGCGAGGACTGGATCTGCGCGGAAGGGCACAAATAAGCAGTAGAACCCTTCGGAAAAACGCAAAAACCGGGTGGAAGTCCGAAACGGAACACGCTAGAATCAGAAACATAGAAAAATGTGAAAGTATCCATGAAAATATTCAAAGGAGAAAACAATAACCATGTATAATCAGAATTGTAAAGTAGAACTTCCCCAGTTCCCGGACCGGGAGGTGTCCATAGCAGAATACGGCGCGAAGAGCGGCGATTTGCAGATCGAGACCGGCAGACACAATGCGGAGGCCATTAACCGCGCGATCTGCGAAGTGTCGGAGCAGGGGGGCGGTACGGTAAGAGTTCCCGCAGGCATCTGGGCGGTGGCTCCGCTCCGGCTGTTAAGCGGTGTCAATCTTCATCTGGACAGTCAGGCTATGTTAAAATTCATCAAGTCCAAAGAGGACTATCCGCTGCGGATCACCAGCTATGAAGGTCAGGACTGCATTCGCACCGTATCTCCCGTTACCGCGGAAAATGCAGAAAACATCGCCATTACCGGAGAAGGCATCATTGACGGCAGCGGTGATAAATGGCGTCCGATCAAGAAGTTTAAGATGACGGAAAAACAGTGGGATGCGTTGTTTACCATCAGCCCTTATGTGTTAGAGACGAAAGAAACAGCGATCTGGATGCCCACAGAGTCGATTTTAAAAGGAAATCACCACAACATTCAGGGAAACACCGAGGAAGCACTGGCCGCCGCGGCACCCTATTACGATTTTTACCGCCCGGTGATGATCAGTCTGCGCCATTGCAAAAATGTGCTTCTGCAAGGCGTAACGTTCATGAACTCTCCGGCATGGAATATCCACCCCTATTTCTGCGAGAACCTTACGGTGGAGCATATACAGGTCCGCAATCCTTATTATGCCCAGAACGGTGACGGCATTGATGTGGAGTCCTGCACTAATGTGCATATTCATCACAGTGTTTTTGAGACCGGAGATGATGCCATCTGCATGAAGTCCGGCAAAAATGCCATTGCCCGCAAGATTCAGGGACCCTGCAGCAATGTTTACATCCATGACTGTCTGGTGAACGAAGGCCATGGCGGCTTCGTCATCGGCAGTGAGATGTCCCGCGGAGTAAAGGATATTCTGGTGGAGAACTGTACTTTCGTGGGAACCGATGTGGGTGTCCGCATGAAGAGTGCGCTGGGCCGCGGCGGCGTGGTAGAAAATATCACTCTCCGCAATATCCATATGAGCGAGATCAAGGGCGAGGCAGTGATCCTGACCATGTCCTATGTGCTCAATTCCCTGAACCGGGAAGAGACTATTGCCATGGAAAATGAGGACGACATCCCGTATTTCAGAAATCTGCAGATGGAGAATATTGAAGTCACCGGCTGCAGACAGTTCACAAAGATCGAGCCTTTACAGGGCAGGCCGGAGACAATTCAAAATGTAGTCATTAACGGACAGAAGCTGGCATAAGTGCCAGGACTGGAACACAGATTTCCGGTGCCGGAGAAGAAAATTTTGAAACACAGTATCAGGAGGTAATGATTATGCCATGTACAACCATATTAGTAGGAAAAAAGGCATCTTATGACGGTTCCACCATGATCGCCCGGAATGACGATTCTCCTTCGGGGCAGTTCACACCGAAGAAATTCGTTGTGGTGCATCCGGAAGAACAGCCGAAAAAATACAAATCCGTGCTTTCCCATGTGGAGATCGATCTGCCGGAGGATCCCATGCGTTATACCGCAGTCCCCAATGCACTGGACGGAGAGGGTATCTGGGCAGCGCACGGTGTCAATGCGGCAGGTGTGGGCATGACGGCCACAGAGACCATCACTTCCAATGCCAGAGTTCTGGGAGCGGATCCACTGGTGGAATATGTTCCGGCGAAGGATGGTGTGGAAGAGATCTCCGGCGGCATCGGCGAGGAGGACATTGTGTCTCTGGTGCTTCCTTACATTCACAGTGCCAGAGAGGGTGTCACACGTCTGGGAAGCCTGTTGGAGAAATACGGTACCTATGAGATGAACGGTATTGCTTTTTCCGATAAAAACGAGATCTGGTGGCTGGAGACCATCGGCGGCCATCACTGGATCGCCCGGAGAGTGCCGGACGACGCTTATGTGGTGATGCCGAACCAGTTCGGAATCGATGCCTTTGATCTGGAAGATGCGCTGACGGAGCAAAAGGAGCATATGTGTTCCGCGGATCTGAAAGAATTTATTGAAAAGAACTACCTGGATCTGTCACAGGACGGCAGTTTTTCCGCCAGAGATGCCTTTGGAAGCCATGACGATTCCGACCATGTATACAATACCGCAAGAGCCTGGTATATGCTGCGGACCCTGAATCCCCGTACAAAGATCTGGGATGGCCCGAATGCAGAGTACACACCGTTTTCCGATGATCTGCCCTGGTGCATGGTGCCGGAGAAGAAAATCACGGTGGAAGATGTGAAATATGTGCTGTCTTCCCATTATCAGGGAACGCCCTACGATCCTTATGCGGCTTATGGAGATAAGTCCATGCGGGGAGCCTATCGTTCCATCGGCATCAACCGCAATGACGTCTTGACCCTGATCCAGATGCGTCCGGAGGGAGAGCCGGTTCAGTGGCTGGCGCTGGCCTCTAATGCCTTTAATGTACTGGCACCTTTTTATACCGGCATCGATAGGACACCTGAGTACCTGTCAGCGACCACCGGAAAAGTCTCCACGGAGAACTTCTACTGGATGAGCCGTATGATCGCAGCCATGGCCGATGCTTCTTACAACAAATCCGTGTTCCATATCGAACGTTATCAGGAAAAGGTGGCGGCGAAGAGCCATGTGATCCTGAATCACTACGATGCATTGCTGGCGCAGGAGAACGATGAGGGCAAATGTAAGAAATTGCAGGAAGAAGCCAACGAAAAGACGGCCCAAATGCTGCGGGAGGCAGCAGCCGACACGCTGGACAAGGTACTGTACGAACTTAGCGGACAGATGAAAAATGCCTATGCCAGATCGGATGCGTAAACAATCATCCAGGTGGAAACTTCATGATCTGAATGAAGAGAAAGGAAAACAGCAGATTCTCCAAAAGAGTCTGCTGTTTTTGTGTTTATGAAAATATCTCATTGACAAATCTGAAATGTTTACATATAATTACCAAAGATAATTACTAGTGGTAACTATAAAGACAATTAAAGAATAGAAAAAAGATATCAGAGAGGAAAAAGAATGACGGTTCAGACCATAAAACGAATGTTGGATGCCTGTTATCAGGCAAAACGGATCCGGGAGATGCTTCCGGCGCTGCCCTCAGGCGTGACACCTTCTTATATTCATTTCCTGGATGTGATCCAGATCATGGAGAGGCAGGGGGTTGCTGTGAAGATTTCAGATATCAGTGACTATCTGAATATCCCCCGTCCCGGCGTGACACGGACAGTAAAAGAAATGGAAGAAAAGGGGTATCTGCGGAAAGCCAATGCGGCGGAAGACGGCAGGATCACCTATATTTCTCTGACAGAAGAGGGACGAAAACTGTCGGAAAAATATAATGAGAATTATTTTGTCGGTCTGGCACCGTATCTGGAGAGCATTTCCGAAGCAGATGCGAAAGTGATGATACAGACCATAGAGACCTTTTATCAGGTGATGTGCGAGAGGAGAGAGAAGTTTGAAAAATAAAGAAAATGACATGATGGATTTTACACAAGGAAGCATTTTGAAAAAGTTGCTTCGCTTCATGGTTCCCATTTTGGGAGCCTTAATCTTACAGGCGGCTTACGGTGCGGTAGACCTGCTGGTAGTGGGACGGTTCGGCTCCACCTCCGGACTTTCCGGTGTATCCACCGGCAGTCAGGTGCTGAATCTGGTGACCTTTGTGGTGACTCAGCTGGCCATGGGTATCACCGTGCTGATCGCCCGGTATCTCGGGGAGAAGAGAGAGGATCAGATCGGCAGCATTATCGGCGGCGGAACCGTTGTATTTGCAGCGATCTCGCTGGTGCTGTTTGTAATTATGGTGGGCTTTGCCCGTCCTATTGCGGTTCTCATGCAGGCACCGGAAGAGGCGGTAGGGCTGACCGCTGCTTACATCCGGATCTGCGGTGCCGGAATCTTTTTTATTGTGGCATATAATGTATTGTCAGCCATTTTCCGTGGACTGGGTGACAGCAATTCCCCGCTGCTGTTTGTATTCGTGGCGTGCATTGTCAATGTCGTGGGTGATCTGGTGCTGGTGGCAGGACTGGGCATGGATGCCATGGGAGCAGCGCTGGCTACTGTTTTTGCACAGGCATTGAGCGTAGTGTTTGCAATTGTACGCCTTGTGAAAAAGGGACTGCCCTTTACCATTACCGGATACGATTTCCGTTTGAATCCCCAGTGCGGTAAATTCCTGCAGATTGGTCTGCCGTTAGCTTTGCAGGAGTGTCTGACGCAAGGCTCTTTCCTGGCACTGTGTGCCTTTGTCAACCGCCTGGGACTGGAAGCTTCCTCTGGCTACGGCGTGGCATGCAAAATCGTTAACTTTGCCATGCTGATCCCCGGTGCACTGATGCAGTCCACTTCTTCTTTCGTGTCACAGAATGTAGGTGCCGGAGAACAGAAGCGGGCGAAGAAGACCATGTTCACCGGTATCGGCATCGGACTTTTGGTGGGATGCTTTGCCTTTTCACTGGTGTTCTTCCGGGGGGATCTGCTGGCAGGTATCTTCTCCGCGGATGCGGCAGTGGTGCAGAGAGGGTATGAGTATCTGAAAGGTTTCGCACCGGAGACACTATTGACTGCTGTGCTGTTCAGCATGATGGGATATTTTAACGGTAATGGCAAGACCGTGTGGGTCATGCTTCAGGGACTGATCCAGACACTTCTCGTCCGACTTCCTTTTGCTTACTATATGAGTATCCAACCGGACGCAAGTCTCACCAATATCGGCCTCGCAGCCCCCATCTCTACTGCAGTGGGCATTGTTCTGAATGTGGCTTTTTTTCTCTATTTGGAACATGCTGCCAAGCGTAGTTAATTGAGAGTTACGCGGGCAATGAGCCGCGCATAGGCATAGTGAGGACAGCGATGGGCGCTTGCGCACAAATCGCTGTCTTATTCGATACGCGGGGCGTAATCATTAAATTTAGTCAATTAAGCCCCGGTAGTTTACGATACGCGGGGCGTAATCATCAAATTTAGTCAATTAAGCCCCGGTAGTTTACTATACGCGGGGCGTAATCATTAAATTTAGTCAATTAAGCCCCGGCAGTTTACGATACGCGGGGCGTAATCATTAAATTTAGTCAATTAAGCCCCGGCAGTTTACGATACGCGGGGCGTAATCATCAAATTTAGTCAATTAAGCCCCGGCAGTCTTACGATAGCGGGGCTTAATTATCAAATATTGTGCGTAACGCCCCATACCTTGGTTTAAGGATACAGAGAAGCTTGTTCCTATCACCTGTGTCCACGCTGAGGCGGAAGGTTTCCAGCAGAAAAGGACTGCTCCCCCGGGCGTAGATGCGGCGGAGACTGTGAGATTTTCTTGGAAAGTGGTTAAGCCGCAGGGGCAACGCGAACACGATGTTCGCGTTAGCCGGTAAGCGACATGGATGGCAGCGTAAAGGCGGCCCCGTCATGATGAGAAACACTTGACCACTTTCCTTTAGAAAATCCACAGTTGTAGCTAGCATCCGAGTCCGGGGGGCAGTCCTTTCTGCGTGGGGGCTATGGCAACCCTACGTTACGAGCCATGTCCCCAATTCATAAATGTTTCGCAAAGGGCACTCCACATTTGTTGGCAGTTCTCTGCAATGAGCCACGCTATTCATAAGATTGTCAGCAAAAACGCTGCCAATCTTATGATCAATTTTCTGTTTTCATTCGTCGTTTCGCCTCATACATTCTGGCATCGGCCTCCCGGACCATATCGTCCATGGAACGAGGCATAGTATGGGTCAGTACGGAATATCCCATGGCTACAGTAATGGGATGCTCGGAACCGTCAGGAAGCTTCAGAGTTCCCAGAGACGCTTCGAAATCTCTTTGCAGCTTGAGAAATTCTTTTTCAGAATCGGATACGGTCGACAGGAATACGAACTCATCTCCGCCGATCCGGTAACATTTTCCTAAGGAACCGAGATGTGCCGACAGAGTATCCGCTACCCTGCAGATCAATTTATCACCGCTTTGGTGACCGTAGGTGTCGTTCACATATTTGAGGCTATTCACATCGTACAGTGCCAGCAATACATGAAAATTATGGGATGCGTCCAGTCTTTTCAATTCTTCCATATAGGAAGTACGGTTCAGCAGGTCGGTCAGACCGTCGCGATAAGCCAGGCGGCTGAGCAGCTGCATGCGAACCCCTTCCTGATAGTTGGTCATGAGGCGCAGGGTAACCTGGACTGCTTCCATGATCAGGAACATAAGCACACCGATCCGTGTGAAGAAGCTGGTCTCGGGAGCACTGCCGAACCATAGCAGCAGGATATCCAGTAGAACGCCAAAGCACAGACACAGAATTCCAAGGTTATGATATAGATTGTGCTTCAGATGCTGCCTTTGATTCTGATAAAACCCCTTGCCGATGGCATAGATAACAAGTGCGATCAGAATGCCAAAAGTAATATGGGTCAGACGAAGACTTTCATGGAAGTCCTTGAGACCGGTCAGATTCAGGCAGAAACGTATACTGAAATCCATGACACTGATCAGGCATACTGTCTGTACCATCACAGGGGAGTACTCTGTATACATTTTGCCAAGGTACAGAAACAGTGGAATGGTGATCAGCATCATAAAAAGTTCCGCAATTGTATGATAAATATGGCTGTTACGCAGGATCAGCTGCAGCATACGGTTATCTGCCAACATAAAGATACCGGTATTCAGAGCAAATAATCCCAGATAAAGCATCTCACTGCCGATGATGTGCTTCTTGTGTAATGGCAGATAAAACAGGATAAATGCCAGACCAAGATGGGCGATCAGGAAGCTGATGCCGAATCCGGGTGCCTTGTCGCGGATGCGGCTTATCAGGATATCTTCACTACGTCCTAGGTACATATGATTGATCTTGCCACTGCCGTCTCCGTAAGGATTATCGATCACCAGGGTGAGCGTGCACCCGGAATCTTCCCGGTAGATCGGCAGAGAGACATAAGAGGCTCCCGGTGTCTTGCCGAAGAAAACTCTCTCCGGCTGCATGGTCTCATAGATCAGCCGGTCGTCTATCAGGATCGTCACATTGGAACTTTTATAAAAAAAGAAAAGTGCCATGTCGTGAGTCAGCGCAGGAAGCTTCTTGGTCACTGTGCAGGTGCCGCTGATATGGGAAAAATCAACGGGGCTTCCATCGGAGGTGGTCCAGCCTTCTGAAAAGTCAATATAATCCGATATTGCCGGCTCACGGTTCTGCCTGGGCAGACTGTAGTACAGTACTGTAAAAATCACAGAACACATGATCAGGAAAAACAGTCCACGTGTAATGGAATATGAAGTTTTGTGATTGTTCGTGTTAGTATTCATATGAATTATATTATAGTAATCAGGTACCATAAAAGTCAATGTCTGTGTTGGTCAGATCAATGACTAAAGATAAAAAAAGTTGCAATGGGTGAAAAAGTATGCTATTGTGATTTTGTTGCCGCTTTAGTGCGGTAAAGATTTACTCTGGAGAGTTCTTCCACGGAAAGCAATTATCATATTTCCGTATAGAAGGCGCCGAAGGTGTACGGCAGTAAAGCTGCCAATCTCTCAGGCAAAAGGACAGAGCATCTATATGCTTATTCCCATTCTCTTCGGAAGAAATCAATCTACGATAGGACGTCACAAGAGGTGACGGAAGGAGAGGGAATATGTTAGACATGATTAGTAACTTTCTGACCACAGTGGATGATTTCGTCTGGGGCATCCCCCTGATCGTCCTCATTCTGGCTACCGGTCTTTTTCTTACAGCCAGACTTCATTTTTTGCAGATCACGAAGCTTCCCCATGCAATCAAACACTTAATTGCCAATGAAAAGTCGGGCGAAGACGGCGAAGTATCCAGTTTCGCGGCACTGTGTACGGCATTGTCCGCTACCATCGGAACCGGTAATATCGTTGGTGTGGCAACGGCTATTGTAGCAGGCGGTCCCGGAGCTTTGTTCTGGATGTGGATCGCTGCGCTGGTAGGTACGGCTACGAAGTATTCCGAGTGCCTGCTGGCGGTGAAATATCGTGTGGTAGCAGAGGATGGACACATTATCGGCGGCCCCTTCTACTATATCGAAAACGGTATGGGCAAGAGCTGGAAATGGCTGGCGAAGATCTTCGCTTTTATGGGTGTATGCGTGGGATTGTTCGGTATCGGAACCTTTACCCAGATCAACGGTATCACCAGTGCGGTACATAATTTCTTCGATGCGAACAATGCACATACCGTACAGCTCTTCGGCATGGACTATTCCTGGAGCGTGGTGATCTCCGGAATCCTTTTGACCATCTGCGTGGCACTGGTTGTTATCGGTGGATTAAAGCGTATCTCCACCGTGGCACAGGTCATCGTTCCTTTTATGGCAGTGACTTATGTAGTAGCCTGTCTGTTAGTACTGATCTTTAATGTAACTGCCATTCCGGCAGCTATCGTGACCATCGTACAGAGTGCGTTTGGTATGCGTGCCGTAGCCGGCGGTGCTTTGGGAGCGGTTATCATGGCAATGCAGAAGGGTATTGCGAGAGGTATTTTCTCCAACGAAGCCGGTATCGGTAGTGCACCGATCGCAGCGGCTGCAGCGCAGAACGACTCTCCTGCCAAACAGGGTCTGATCTCAATGCTGGGTACCATCATTGATACTCTGATCATTTGTACCATGACCGGTCTTACGATCGTAATTACCGATTCCTGGAACGTAGGTCTGGACGGCGTGGATGTTACCACCAGAGCTTTCCAGCAGGGGCTGCCTTTTAACAGCTCTATTGCATCCTTTATCCTGATGGTATGCCTGGTATTCTTTGCATTTACCACGATCCTCGGTTGGGATTACTACAGTGAGAGATGCCTGGAATACCTGATCGGTCAGAAGCCGAAGGCGATCAAAGTATACCGTTGGATCTACATTGCCTGCGTATTCATCGGACCCTACATGACTGTTAAGGCAGTATGGACCATCGCAGATATCTTCAACGGTCTGATGGCGATCCCGAATCTGATCGCACTGCTGGCATTAAATGGTGTTGTGGTGGCTGAGACCAAGAAATACCTTGACAATGCCAAGAAAAAGTTTTAAAAAAGTTCTGTAGCCCTATCACACGGGGAAAATCCATATTTTTTCCGGAAGTATAGAAGTGAGGAACTATATGAAAGATCTTACAAAGGGCAGACCGTCAGTTTTGATACTGACGTTTGCCCTTCCTATTTTTTTGGCCAATTTATTGCAACTTACTTACAGCCTGGCAGATACCCGCATCGTAGGTACTTTTCTGGGAGATAATGCCCTGGCGGCAGTGGGGGCCACGACGACGCTGAGCAACCTGATCGTACAATTCCTAATGGGAATGTGCAATGGCTTTGCTATTATTTCGGCACAGTGCTTCGGAGCGAAGGATATGGACAGATTGCGCCGATCCTTAGGCAATTCTCTGGTGCTTGGTCTATTGGCAGCGGTGGTACTGACATTTGGAGGACTTGTATTTTTACAGCCGATCCTCAGATTCCTGAATGTGCCGGAAAATCTGTTGCACACAGCAACACAGTATGTGTCCGTGATCATAGCGGGACTTGTTGTTACTTTATTATATGATGTATTATCGGCGACCTTAAGAGCAATCGGAGATACCGTGACCCCGCTGATCGTGCTGGCAGTGTCGGTGGTGCTGAATATCGGAGGAGATCTGCTTCTGATCGTGGTGCTGCATATGGGAGTGCTGGGTGCCGCAGTTGCTACTGTGCTGTCGCAGCTGATCGCTGTGGTGGTGTGTGCGGTCTATCTGTGGAAAAAGTATGAAATTCTGCGGATACGTGTGGATGATATGAAGCTGCAGGATGCCGGAATGCTCCGCAATATGTTAAGCTCCGGCCTTTCCATGGGGTTCATGAGCTCACTGGTCAATATCGGTACATTGACATTGCAGACCTCCATCAATAAGCTGGGACAGAATATTATCATTGCCCATACGGCAGCCCGCAAGATCTCCGAGATCTTCATGATCATGTTCAGCGTCTTCGGTCAGACAATGGCGACCTATTGCGGACAAAATCTGGGAGCCGGAAAAATCGAACGGATCCGCAGAGGAATCCTGTTGGCAACCGGTTATACCTGCATCTGGTGTACGCTTAATATTGTGACTGCTTATACCATCGGTGACTGGCTGGTATGGCTGGTCACCGGCAGCAAAACTCCGGAAGTGATCTACAATGCCACATTATATCTGAAGGTAGATACACTGTTCTATTATGTGACAGCGGTAATCTGTATTGTGAGAAACTCCATGCAGGGACTGGGAGAACGGATCGTACCGCTGATCTCCAGCTCGCTGGAAATGATAGGGAAAATTGTGATCGCGGCGACGCTGGTTCCCATGTTCGGATACCCGGGTGTCATCGCAGCGGAGCCTATTGTGTGGTTTATTATGATCATTCCGCTATTGATAAAGATACTGCGTATGCCGGTCTGGAAGCAGAAAACTTAACTGTTTCGTAAACAAAAGAGATATTTTTACTTAACGTTAAGGAAAAATGACCAAATTTAACAATAAAATACTTGTAATTTTGTCGAATTGTATTACTATATGGAAAATGTTACAATGAATTTACCGAGAAAATACTTAAACGTTTTCGAGACGGACCGAATGTGATAAAGTCTTTTACAGAAAGGCAGATGTGGTAAGTATGAAGAAGACAGAGAATAAGAAAACGAAAGTAAAAGGGAACAAAAAGCCATTTTTCACAATTTCGAAAAAGATACTGGCGTTAAGCCTTCTGCCGATGATCATTGTATGTGCACTGGTGGCTACGGTGGGGGCCAAAGCATTAGAGACCGGAATTGAGAAACAGATTGAGCAGTCTCTGCAGATCGTTGGTGTCAGTGTGGATGAAACCTACACGAATCTGTATGAAGGCGATTACACCAGAGATAAGGGAGGCAAGGTGCGCAAGGGCGGCACATCCATTTCCGGGGAGACACAGTTGATCGATGGATTGCAGGAGAAGACAGGCTTCCAGGTGTCTTTTTTGTATGGAAATATGCGTCTGATCACGACATTGACCAAGCCGGAAGGAGGACGTATTAACGGTACGGCGCTGGAAGACGATGTCTATGCACAGATTCAGACTGGGGAGGCTTTGTTCCTGACGGACTGCAACATTTCCGAAGTAGATTATTATGTATATTATCAGCCATTGATCAATTCTGATGGCTCTGTGATCGGTGCCATCGAAGTGGCGACGCCGATGCAGAATGTCAAGGATACAATCTCGATGCAGGTGAAGGATATTATTCTGATCGCTGTGGCATGTGTTCTTGTGGCGGCAACGCTGGTAAGCGTATTATCCCGTAGCATGGTGAAGACCATGAAGAAGACGAAGCATTTCCTAGGCAGGATCGTGAACGGAGAACTGGATGCAGAGCCGGATGAAAAGCAGTGCCGTAAAAAGGATGAACTTGGGGATGTATATCGTATTTCTGTAAAACTGCAAAAAACTCTCCGTTCGATCGTAACAGAGATCAAGGATTCCGCGGATGATCTGACAGCATCTTCCAACAAACTGATCAAGATGGCACAGGATACCCAGGAATCTGTGAATGATGTATACCATGCTGTCGGCGAGATATCAGACGGCGCAAGGAATCAGGCCAATGAGACAACGGATGCTAATGAAAATGTAGTGCGTATCGGCGAGCAGATCGAATATATATCTGAGGAAGTAAAATCTCTGACGGATTATGCCGGCAGGATGGCAGAAGCGGAGAAAGCTTCCGAAGAGATCATGAAGGAACTGAACGGCTCCAACGAGAGCACCAAGGAATCCGTCCTGCGGGTAGCGGAACAGATTACGGATATGAACGGAGCAATTCAGAATATCACCAAGGCAGTATCCATGATTCAGGATATTGCGGACGAGACAGATCTGCTGTCACTGAACGCCAGCATTGAAGCAGCCAGAGCCGGAGAAGCGGGAAGAGGCTTCGCAGTGGTAGCAGAGCAGATCAGTAAGCTGGCTGACCAGTCTAAGCGCTCCGCAACCGAGATCCAGCAGATCATCCAAAATATCATGGAGTCTTCCGGCAGAATGGTGGAGATCATGGGTGAAGTGGAAGCCAACATGAATCACCAGCAGAGCAAGTTAGAGGAGACCGGTGTGAAGACTGCGGCAGTAGCGGATGGTGTGGAGAATTCCCTGCAGCATATTGACGGTATCCGGGAGAAGATGGATGTCTTAGGACAGTCCGGAAGTGCGATCCGTGATGTAGTGGAAGGATTGTCGGCAATCTCCGAACAGAATGCAGCATCCGCAGACAGTACCATGCAGGCGGCTCATGGCATGAGTGATACCATGACAGAACTGATGAATTCTTCTGAGAACCTGTTGGCATTAGCGGATAAGCTGGAAAAGGTACTGGATGTTTTCAAGGTATAAAGAGGGTGCTGGAAGCTGTCCGGCAGGGAGATAACATATAAATGACAGAAAATGCAGTCCGTTTTTCATAGAAAACCGGACTGCATTTTCGTGTGCTTTATTGACGGGGATACCATCATGAATTACAATATAAGGGATGTGAGGAATTACGTTATGAATTTAAGGTCTTTCACCCACTTATAAGCAAGCTCATATGGGCTTAGACTTTTTGAACCTGGCATAATATCATACGGGAGAGAAGGAGAATGCAAATGAAAGAGTTGGAACGAAGTAACCGGGTGGCCATGATAGCACATGGTGTGATCAATGCATGTATGCTTTTCATTAGCGTGATCGGATTTGTTGAACACACAGTGTCGGTTCCGGTATTGGTAGTGCTGATGCTTCTTGGGATCATACCGGTTCTTGCAGAATTTATTTGTTGGAAGAGGGATCATGCAACCAAAGCTATAAAACATCTGTCACTGATCGGATTTGCGTTGTTTTATACGGTGCTGCTTTTTACGGCACAGTGCAACATGGTGTATGCATTTGTAATTCCCATGATGTTTGCAGTCATGCCTTATCATGATGTCAAGGCATTTGCACTTATTAATGTGGGGACGGTGGTAGAGAATATCCTGGTGGTGCTCCTGGGAGCCACACAAGGGGGATTTGGCTATCTGGGGCAGGACGCAGGATTTATACAGATTTCGGTAATGATTCTGCTGTGCATTACATCCATCTATGCTACCATATCCAACCAGAAGAACACCGATGAAAATATAGAGAGCATTACAGCTGCGCAGGACCGCGCGGAAGCAACCTTACGTGAGGTCATGGAAATGAGCAGCCGGATGGAGACTTCAGTAGCTGATATCACAGCGGAATTGAATAAACTGGAAACTGCTTTTGACAGTACCAAAACAGCCATGGAGGAGGTGTCTGCAGGTTCCGGGGAGTCTGCAGCGGCGATTCAGCAGCAGACGTCCCAGACGGAGGCTATTCAGGAAAAAGTAAATACTGTGGGTGAAGTGGCAGAGACGATCGGAAGCAATATGGAACATACGATAGAAATGCTGGATGCCGGAAAAGAAGAGATGACAGGTCTGAAGGAGCAGGCAGAGGATTCTGCAAGAAACAGTGAACTGGCGGCACAGAAGCTGGAAACGCTGGATCATTATATGCAGGAGATGCATTCCATCGTGGAAATCATCAGCAAAATAGCTAATCAGACCAGTCTTCTGGCGCTGAATGCCAGCATAGAAGCAGCCAGAGCCGGTGAAGCCGGCCGCGGTTTCTCCGTAGTGGCGACGGAGATTTCGGGAATGGCCACCCAGACAAAGGATGCTACCGGTAACATCGCGGAGTTGATCCAAAATGTATCCGGAGCGATTGGAGAAGTGGTGACGGTCATCCGTCAGATGATAGACGGTATCGGCAGCCAAAGGGAAGGAACGATGCGTGCGGCGGACAGTTTCACGGCAATTGAAGACAGCAGCTATACGATTGTGGATAATCTGGGTGAGATGCTTCAGACAGTAGAAGCTCTGAAAACAGCCAACCAGGAGATCGTGGATTCCATTCAGACAATCTCAGCGACTACGGAAGAAGTGTCTGCCCATGCCAGTGAGACACTGGAAGCGGAAGAGAGAAACAGAGAGATTCTGCAGAAAATTACTGAAAATATGAATTCTATGGTAAAAAAATAAGTAACGGTTCCTGTGACAGAACGGACAGGATAGAAACAGGAGTGACAGAATATGCATGACAACGGGGTGACTTTACAGAAAAAGGTGTTACAGAATCTGGATATACCGTATTCGTATGAACTGGCAAAGCGAATGGAACAATACCGGTCACATCCGACACTGGGGTATCGCCCGGCGGGTTCTAAGGCAGAATTTGAGACCGGAGAGATGCTGAAGACAGAAATGGAAAAAATCGGACTGTCTGAGGTTACAAAGGATGCCGTGACGGTAGACGGCTGGGAATTTCATAAGGCGGCGTTAAGCTATACGAATGCAGCCGGGGAGACCGTGTCAGCAGAGCTGGGAGCCTATCAGACAACCTTTGTCACCGATGGCCCGAAGGAATTTTCCATGATGTATCTGGGAAAAGGAACGGAGACGGACTATCAGGGAAAAGATGTCAGGGATAAACTGGTACTGGTGGAGATTAACCAGAGGGATGAGTGGTGGATCAATTATCCGGTATACCAGGCACATCTGAAGGGAGCAGCAGCCTTGATCGCAGTGCAGAGCGGCGGCTACGGCGAAATCGACGATGAAGCTCTGAATGCACAGGATATCGCCGGACCGGAGGATGCTCCCGCTTTTTCCATTTCCAGAAAAGATGCGGCCGGCCTGCTGGAGCTGCTGCGTGATCAGGAGGAAATAACGGTCACCTTTGATGCGGAATCCAGGGTGACCAGAAACTGCACGACTTATAATATTGTGGGAAGGATTCCCGGAAAACATCCTGACCGCATGGTGCTTTTGTCTGCCCACTATGACTCCTATTTTGACGGATTCCAGGATGACAATACAGCGGTCGCCCTGATGTTTGGTATTGCAAAGGCGTTGCTGGACAGTGGTTTTCAACCGAACAATACCATTGTGATCTGTGCCATGGCATCCGAGGAATGGGGCGTGGTGGATTCCAATTTCGACTGGTCTACGGGAGCTTATGAGCAGATATTCACCGCACATCCCGAATGGGTGGGCAAGGTGATCGCAGACCTGAACTTTGAACTCCCTGCGTTGGCGCATGGTACCAGAGCGAGGATCCGCAGCTGCTATGAATACGTCAGCTTTCTGGAGGAATATCTGGCGGATCTGCCGAATCTGACGATAGCCTATCCGGAAGAGACAGCAGTGACATCTCCGATCGAGACCTGGTCGGATGATTTTTCCATGGCGATCGCAGGTGTACCGTCCATGGTAAATGATTTCACCGGCGGAAGCTTTATGGAGACCCACTACCATTCTCAGTTTGATAACGATGAGTTTTATGATGAACAGGTATATCGTCTGCATCATGAGCTGTTTGCCCTGTTGATCCTGGCACTCGATGAAACGGCAGTGGTACCGTTGCAGTTTTCACCGGTGGTGCAGCGGATTCGCAAGGGCTTGGAACAGTGTCGGGAAATCTGCTACCGCGCCGATGTGGCGGGGCAGCTGGGAGAGAAAAAACGGGGTTTGCTTGAAAAAATTGAGGAACTGGAGACTTTAAGTGACCGGGCACTCAGAAGATGCCGGGAGGAATATGAAGCGGTAGAGGAATACAACCGTAACTACAAACAGTTGCTTAGAGATGGAAAATACGACGAGGCGGAGAAACTTTTCCGGCAGATCAGACCGCTGGAACAGAAGCTGCTCGCAAGGTTCCAACAGGAGCAGGACGCTTTTGTGCGGATTGACTGGTACGGAAATGTGTTGTATCCTCATGAGATATGCAGTGCAAATCTGAGACTTCTGGGCGGAGCGGTGAGAAATCTGAAGGAACAGAGACTTTCCTCCGCACTTCGTAAGCTTTATCAGGTAGACAACAATGCCTATGCCTTTAATTTTGATGAAGAAGTATATAGGCATTTTACGGATTATGTATTCCATCAGCCGAAGGATCGCCTGAAATGGGGTTACGGAAGGCTGCCGGAGCATGAAAATCTATATGGAACGGTCAAGCAGCTTCTCCAAAAAGAAAAACAACTGGAGATGTTGACAGGATCCGGTATGAAGGAAATGGACTACCGGGAAGAAATTACCAGCCTGGAGCATGCATGCAGCAAGCTTGTGGTCAGCCTGATGAATATCGTGCAACAAATGGAGAGATCTGTGACAGAGATATTCGAATTGTAATGATGGCGAGAGCAGAGCACGGAACGATCCACAGACAACAAAGCTGGGGACTGACATCATCATAATAAGGAGATAACAGTAAATACAATTATGGAAAGTGATAAGTTATATCGTGTGCAGAAGGAAGACCTTCCGAAAGTGGAGAAAATGCTGAATCAGTGCTTTGCACACGATCCGTTGTACGAGACGCTGATTCCGGATCCGGAAGTCCGTAAAAATCTGATGCCGGAGCTGTTTAAATGTGACATGGATGAATTTTATGCGACCTGTGAGATCTTCGCAGACAGCGCGGATCTGAACAGTGTATTGGTGGTATCGGATGAAGCGGAGCCGTACAATGTATTTCAGTTCTATTTTACAGAGGCCATGGCTGCTTTACAGACGGATTCCTATCTGATCAAGGAGGATCCTTCGTTAAAGACATTTCGGAATTTTATGAAGGGTGAGGATTATCTGAATTCCAGCTGGACGGATCAGCTGCATCAGAACCAACGGCTGCACATCATTTATCTGGCAGTGGATCCCACCATGCAGCATCACGGAATTGCAGCGGAGCTTCTGGAGGAAGCCATCGACTATGCCCAGAAGCACAAGCTGATGATCTCCCTGGAGACTCATAATCCAAAAAACGTGGAATTTTATGAAAAATTTGGATTCAAGGTATATGGTGTGATGGAGAAGAATTTCCCGTTAAAGCAATACTGTCTGATCCGTGAAGTACAGTAATATTGCTGAAAATTTCAGAAAAATCCGGAAACGCAACTGCCGGTTGACAAAATTTCAAGGGCACTTGGTAGTTGTCAACCGGCTCTTTTGTTATGATTTTCCTATGTCGACGATCTATGTGTGCACAAGAAAACATTAATAAAAGAAGGAGAGAATGAAAATGATCCTGTCAGAAAAAATAATAATGTTGCGTAAGAAATATGGGTGGTCCCAGGAGGAACTGGCAGAACGCCTGGACATTTCCAGACAGTCTGTATCCAAATGGGAGAGCGGAGCCTCAATCCCGGATCTGGAACGTATTGTCAGTATGAGCCAGTTGTTCGGAGTTACTACGGATTACCTATTAAAAGATGAAATGGAAGAGACGGAATTCACCGATGGAATGACACCGGAGATCACAGAGGGCAAAGTGATCACGGTGGAGGAAGCCAATACGTTTCTGGAAGCTACGAAAAAATATGCTGCCCGGATTGCTCCGGCGGTATCCTTATGTGTGCTCTCTCCTGTTGTATTGTTGTGGTTGTTGGGAATGGCAGGTGCCAAAAGAGGAGCGGTTACAGAAAATGTCGCAGGAGGAATCGGTCTCATCGTACTGTTACTGATGGTGGTAGTTGCGGTAGCGGTATTTCTTCTCACCGGAATCCCGTATAATAAATATGAATATCTGGAAAAAGAAAAGCTGACATTGCAATATGGGGTGTCCGGAATCGTGGAGAAAGCAAAAGAAACATTTGCGGGAACCTACCGGATCTGCATAACCCTGGGTGTTGTATTGTGTATTCTGGGAGTGGTACCGTTGCTGGCAGTATCTATTTTTTTCGGGAATAATGGTTATGCGGTAATCCTTGCTACGGATGCTTTGCTTATTGTAGTGGCGATCGCTGTATGGCTGTTCGTGTGGTCCGGTATTATCTGGGGCGGTTATCAGAAATTGCTTCAGGAGGGGGATTATACTGTGGAGAATAAGGCAGTTAACCGGAAGTATGAGCATGTGACAGCAATTTACTGGTGTGTCTGGACAGCGCTTTATCTGGCCATCAGCCTGCCGACAATGCGTTGGGACATTACCTGGGTCGTATGGCCTGTGGCCGGAGTATTGTATGGGGCACTTCTGGCGTTTTTGAAGATAAAGAATCGGAAAGCAGAGCGCGAATAAGCGGATTGCAAGGGGAAATACGGACGGCGTGAATAAGGAGCGGAATATATGACAGTGGTATGCCTTGTGATACTGGCAGGAATTTTCTGGGGAGATTTTTTCTTAAAAAATTATATAGAGTCGCATGTGGACGAGCGGGAAGAACGAGAGATCTGCAGGGGGAAACTTCTGATCCGCAAGCATCACAACAAAGGCATGATGCTCAATGCCGGACAGAAGAGAAGGCGTCTGGTGGCTGTTGTTTCACTGGTGTTTACACTGATATTGACCATTGTCTTTATCGTGAGTCTGGGACATCGAGGCAACAATTTGCTGCGACTGGGACTATCGCTGTTGCTTGGTGGTGCCTTCAGCAATACCTATGACCGCCTTCGCAGAGGTTATGTGGTGGATTATGTGAGCTTCCCGGTGAAATGGCAGGCGTTCCGCAAGATCGTATTCAACTGCTCAGATTTCTGCATTATCATCGGTGCGTTGCTATCGGCGCTTGGAATGCTGTAAATTGAAAGTTAGTGAAATAATCCCGTAGCCCTTGGCAGGGTATAAGAAACGCGGCACGCTCGCGCTCTGTCGCAGAGCGTAGCGGTACATAAGCGGTCACAATACGACCGCTAAGTACCGA
>OBAG01000236.1_pt1 | contig 62428 bp, 63 predicted proteins | sample 1517701 | NCBI WGS metagenome assembly OBAG01 (sample SAMN04571702, study PRJEB22368) | human gut metagenome | biome: human gut; material: stool | host: Homo sapiens | place: Luxembourg | collected 2012-09-07 | reverse complement strand
CTTTAAAGTTTTCTACTAAATTAATCGCTTCTCCCATATGATCATAATCACCATGAGTTAATATTAAATAATCTATTTTTTTTACTCCTGATGATCTAAAATAAGGTATCAATACATTTTTTGATATATTAAAATTTATATTACCACCTGTATCTATTAATATATTTTTATTTTTTATTCTAATTAAAGTAGAATCTCCCTGACCTACATCTAAAAAATGAACTTCATTATTTACTATTGTATTATTATTAATTATAAAAACAATAAAAATAAATACTATAATAATTTTTTTCTTTAGTTTATCATTGCTTTTTATAATCCATAAAAATATAAAATAATATATAATTACTAAAATAATATTCATTTTAGTAATAGAAAAAGTTAAAAGATTTATACTAGAGAAAAATTTAGTAATAGTTTCAAAAAAATTTATAACAAAATATGTAAATGAATCAAAAAAAGGAAATAAAATCGTTATTAAACAAAGTGGAAATAAAATATAAGAAACAAAAGGAATATAAATTATATTAAGGATAATACTTAAAAAATTAACTTTAAAAAAATTATTAATTAATATAGGCATAGATACAAAAAAAGATAATAGTGATGTTTTAATATTTTTTATCATAAAATCACCTGTAATCATATCTTTAAATTTTATTAAAGTAAAACTTATAGAAAACGAAAATAGAAATCCAATATTATAAATAATATATGGATTTAAAATTATTAAAAAACTAAACAAAAAAATTACTATATTAGAATTATCTATATTTAATTTAAATAATTTATTTATAAAAATTAATATAAACTGGAAACACGCTCTGACCATAGAAATAGTATAATTTGTAAGAAATAAATAAAACATTAAAAATATAAATGTTATTAAATATTTAATCACTTCATTTTTACCTTCTAATAATTTTAATAAAATAAATGTTACTAATGAAATATGCATTCCAGATACTGCAAATAAATGACTTATTCCTAAATTTTGATAATTATCATACATTTCTTTATCTATATAGCTTTTATCAGCAAATATGAATGTTAATATATATTTTTTAGATTTGTCTAATGATTTTATTTTAAAAAATATATAATTTTTTAATTTATAAAATATATTTTTATTTCTTTTTAATATTTTTATATTACTAGCTTTTACTGTATATTTTATATTATTACTTAATAAATATTTCTTATAATTAAATAAATTAAAATTTGTATTATCTTTTGGTTTAATAAGTTTACCCTTAACATATATATAATCACCATAAGATATATTTATATCATCACAATAATTTATTAATATTTTTTCTTTACCTTTTGCATATATAACTAATTTATCATCTGATTTTTTATAGTCTATAATTTTAACTTGCAAAGAACTATCATTTTCATTATATTTTGATTTTATATTAATAAAATTAATAAATATAAACATATAAATTAAACTAAATATAAGTAAAAAATAAAATATATTATTTTGTTGTAATACTATTTTTAATTTTTTCATATAAAGAATCGCCTATTCCAGATACATTTTTTATTTCCTCTATAGAATTAAAATTACCTTTTTCTTCTCTATACTTTATTATATTGTTTGCTTTACTCTCACCTATTCCAGTAATCTTTAAAAGAGTATTTTTGTCTGATGTATTAATATTTATTTTACTATTTGTCTTTGATATACTTTTTTTACTTATTTCAGCATTATTATTACTATCGATAGATTTAGTATTTTCTTCTATTTTTTGATTTATAGAAGAAGTACTATTAATTTCATTATTTTTATATTTTTCTATTTCTTCTTTTGTATATATAATTATTACCATTTCATCTTCAATTATTTTACTTAAATTGATAATGCTTGTATCAGCATTTTCAAGTAAACCACCAGATGCATTAATTACATCTATTACTCTAGATTTTTCTTTTAACTTATATACGCCTGGATTTTTTACTGCACCTTTTATATCAACATAATATTTACCAGTTACTTTATTTACAGTATCATCCTTTTTTATAGTTTCATCCTTAGTCATAACTTCATCATCGACTTTAATATAACTTATAACTGAAATCATCATAAATAATATAATAACACCTAAAACAATATACTTTAAATTTTCTTTTATTTTTTCCATAAAAAAATACCTCCTATAGTTATATTCTCTATAAAAGGTATAAATTCCCCTATTTTAAAACTTTTTTTTGCGAAAAATTATAATTTTCTATTGAAACTCTTTGTACAAGAGATAGTCCAATAGCTAAAGTAAGTGCAAATGAACCACCATAGCTCAAAAAAGGAAGTGGTACACCTGTTAATGGAACAAGGCCTAAAACACCCGTTAAATTAATAATTACATGAAATGCTATATAAGCTGCAACTCCATAGCAAATAGTAGAATTTAAAATATTATAAGATTTTAATCCTATTATAAAAATTCTAATAATTATAAACATATAAATAAATATAACAACAATACCCGTAATAAGTCCCATATCCTCTACAATAATTGGAAATATAAAATCTGTATATGCTTCTGGCAAATATAAATATTTTTGTTTGCTATTACCTGGTTCTATACTAAATAATTTACCATTGTTTATCGCAATATATCCATTACATACTTGATATCCGGTATCTTCTTGATATCTAGTACAAGGTTTTTTATAATTAAATCTTCCTTGTTGCATATCTGATAATGGATTTTTACCTGATACTAATATTATTAAAAGTCCTATTACTGCAATTATTAAACCTGCAAATGTAATATTAATTTTAATTTTTTTATCTACTTTTGATGAATAAAATAGTATTATAGATATTAAAAATAAAATTAAGCCAGTACCTCCATCAGGTTGAAGAAGTGTTAATAATGTAAATATTGCACCAAGTGCAAGAGGAATTACCGCAACCACAAAATTATTTAATCTTTTTTGATTTATTTGATAATATATTCCTGTAAATAATATTAATGCAACTTTCGCAAATTCACTAGGTTGAAGACCAAATTTACCAATATATATCCAACTTTTAACACCTGCCGACGTTTCTGTTCCTGCTATAAGTAAATAAAGAAGCATACATATAAGTGCAAATGATATTGTATAAATTAATCTATTATATCTTTTTAATGGCAATCTAATAATTGTTATTGAAAAAATTGTCGCTAAAATCAAAAATGAAAGTTGTCTAAAAAAATATTTTGTATTTTCTCCAGTATTTAAAAAAGATTTCATACTTGATGCATCAAGTATCATAAATAATCCAAATATAAACATTACTATTGATAAAATAAGTAATGGTTTGTCCATTTTATTTAATGTTCTTATCATATTTCCTTCACCTAATATAATAATACCATAAATAAATATTTTTACCTATATTTTAGGTAAATTAAATAACATTTTATTTACATTATTAATACAATATAATAGGAAACGAAAAGGAGGTTTTAGTATGTATTATTACGGATACAGTGGTGGTTATGGATATAATAATCCATGCTGTGGTGGTAATCAAGGTGGTTATGTTTATCCAGTAAATACTGGTTATGGATATAACAATAACTCAGGTGCCGCTATTATATTAGTATTATTTATATTACTTGTAATAGTTATTGGAGCAGGATTTTTTAATAGAGCTAACTAAAAAAGAACAATAGTTCTTTTTTTAGTTAAAATATTTTTTTATCAAACTTATTCCACATAAATCTTCTGATCCATATGCAGCAACTATTCCATTTATATCTTTGCGAGTTATTTTATCAAAATAATTTAAATCTTCTAAATATGTAATTATATCATCAATTAAAACATATCTTTCTTTAACTGTACCAACAACAGCTATTTTAGAATCATATTCATATTTATTTTGTTCATTAATTATATTTTGAGTTAATTTCATCATTCCATCTTTTCTTTTGGATTTAAAAATTTTTAACCCCATTAATATCGCTTTATCTTTTATGCATAATTCTGATTTATTTCTACCGCTTCTTATAAAACCTTTAGGATCTGGTACATAAAAACTTGTTAAAATATTATTTTTTAATATATTTAAATATTCTATTATGCTTTTAGCACTATACTCTTTCTTAATTAAACCATCAGCAATATTATAAATTAATGTTCCACCTGTGGCACCATTTAATGTATCAATTACATATACTTTATTATTATATTCTTCATTTAAAGTATTCGCAGTTAAAAAAGCAAAATTAAAACTACCTTCACTAATACCACTACTCATATATAAATGAATAACATCATCACCATTTTCGAATATTTTAGAAAACATATTATAATAATCGCCTAATAATGAAGAAGATGTTGTAAATACATTTTCTTCTTTTATTCTTTTTAAAATCTTACTTGAATTTATTTCAAGACAATCTTTATATGTTTTTTCTCCATTTTCAATAATTAATGCAGGTATCATATTTTGTTCATTAGTAGGATCTATTCCACTATCTGAAGTTAATATTATTTTATTCATTAAAAATTTCCCCTATAAAATTAAATAATTTATACTATAAGATTATAACAAATTTTAAAAAAATTAATATATATATTTTAATTTTACATATTTAGTAAAATGTGATAGAATATTTATCAGATTTGGGGTGAAGAAGTATGATTAAATCAAATCAAATATTAGATGAAAAAGATAAAAGACTAAGAAAAAAAAGTATAGATGTAACTTTTCCATTAGATGATAAATATAAAAAATTTATAGATGAAGCAATTGAGATGCTTACTTTAAGTCAAATTGATGAAGAAGCTAAAAAATATAATTTAAGACCAGGTATGGGACTATCTGCTGTACAAGTTGGCATTTTAAAAAGAATATTTGTTATCGTTTATGAATACGAAGAAGGTAAATTTGAAAATTATATCTTTATTAATCCAAAAATGATTAGTCATTCAGAAGAAATGGTTTATGTTGATGGTGGTGAAGGATGCCTTAGTGTTAATAGAGAAATTGAAGGTATTGTTCCAAGATACGCAAGACTTAATGCTGAATATTATGATGTAGATGGTAATAAGCATACAATAAGACTTAGAGAAGAACTTGCAATAGCATTTCAACATGAATATGATCATTTAGATGGAATATTATTCTATGATAAAATAGATAAAAATAATCCTTATAAAAATGAGAATTTAATGAGAGCAATATAAAAAAGAAAGTTTAAAACTTTCTTTTTTATTTATTTTCTTCTATCCAAGATTTTAACTCATCTTTACTTTGAAAACCAATTTTTTTTGAAACTAATTTTCCTTGTTTATATAAAAGTAAAGTTGGTATGCTAAGAATTCCTAAAGAAGATGCTAATTCATTATTTTCATCAACATCAACCTTGCAAAAAGAAACAGAATTTATTTCATTTGATAATTCTTCTACTATTGGTGATATCATCTTACAAGGTCCACACCATTTAGCAAAAAAATCAATTAAAACTAAATCATTATTAACTTCATCATTAAAATCTTTTGAATTTATTACTTTTACACTCATAATTATTTTCCTTCCTTACATCTTGTAATTTTATTTTTTGAATATAAATATTCAAGTGAATCTTTTTCTATGACATTATTCTTTTTCATTATATTAATTGATTTACAATTAAATTCTGAATCAGATATTTCATCTTTATTATTAATTAAATCACTAATATCATCTAATGCAGATAATGAACCACTAATTTGATCTGATACAAATGGTGTATTTTCAAGTATAATATTTCTTATTTTTGATTCAGTAAATAATTTATTATCATTAAGTCCAAATATTGGGGATGATAATATAAATAATACTACAAATATAATTAAATAATATTCAAATATACCAAGTATCATTCCTAATATTTTTGATGGAAGTGCAAGTACTATAGTAGCTCTTAAGATTTTTTCTAAAATAGAACTAACTTTTATTAGTATTATAAATATTGTACTTAATACTGAAAATACAATTAAAAATGCAAATCCTTCATATACAATTATATTAAGTACAGCTAAGTTTTCAAATAAACCACCAAAACTAAAAAATGGTAAATTTTTATACATTAATGATGATACTGGATTTTTAAGTATAAATGATAATACTAAAATAAGTATCATTCCAATTGTAATAACCCCTTGTTTTATAACTCCCCTTTTAAATCCAATCAAAGCACCAAATAAAAGTATCATTATAATTATAATATCAAGCATATTTTATTCTCCTTTACATACTAATTATATTATAATTTTGCAAAAAAATAAATATTTATGATAAAATATTCTTATGAGGTGATTTTTTTAATGACAATTTCTTTTAAAATAAGTAAAAATACAATGGATAAAATGTGTGAACATTATAAATATATAAAAAGAGATAAAACTCCTGCATATGCTTTATTTCAAGCAAAGGATGCGGATACTGTAATTACACTTTATGAATCTGGTAAAGTTGTTTTTCAAGGTATAAGTGCAGATATAGATGCAAATATATGGAAAGAAACTGAAATGATGCTTAATGGTAAACCAGTTACAATAGAACCTAAAAAAGAAAAAAAAGTTGATGATGATAAAACTGATTACTATTTTATTAATTCTATTGGTTCTGATGAAGTTGGTACTGGTGATTATTTTGGACCTATTATAGTTTGTGCATCTTACGTAAATAGAAAAGATATATCTTTCCTTGAAGAACTGGGTGTTAGAGATTCAAAAAAACTTACTGATGATAAAATTTTAAAAATTGCACCAGAGATAATTAAAAGAATACCACATCAAGAAGAAATAATATCTAACACAGAATATAATAATATGCAAGATAATGGTTATAATATGAACAAAATTAAAGCAATATATCATAACAAAGCAATTTTAGGTCTTATGAAAAAAGATAATTTTGTATATGATATGGTTGTAGTAGATCAATTTACTCCGGAAAGAAATTATTATAATTATTTAAAAAGTGAACCTAACGTATTTAGAAAGATAAAATTTACAACTAAGGCTGAAGATAAATGTTTATCTGTTGCTTGCTCTTCTATAATAAGTAGATATCTATTTTTAAAAGAAATTGAAAAAATGGGAAATAGTCTTGGATCATTTATTCCAAAAGGGGCTAGTACTTTAGTTGATGATTATGGGAAAAAAATAGTTCAAAATTTTGGGAAAGAAAAACTTAGAAGTATTGCTAAATTAAATTTCAAAAATACAGAAAAAATTTTAAATGAAAACTAGGAAAAAATTATTTCCTAGTTTTATTATCTTACAAATCCAATATAAATCATAAATATAGTAAGTATAGCACTAATTATAATTCCATTAATTCTAGAACTTCTTTGTTCTTTTTTATCAATACCTATACCTACTGCCATAGATATTAAATATCCACCAATAAGACCACCAATATGAGCTGCGTTTCCTATTCCAGGAGTTGTAAAACCAATAATTAAATTAAGTACTACAACTGGAACAATTTGATTTACTAATGAATTTCCTATATATCCTCTATATTTAATACCAAAGTATAGTATTGAACCTAGAAGACCAAATATTGCTCCTGATGCACCAGCACTTACTGTATTTACTGAAGATAATGCTACTGTAAATAATGATCCCATAATTAAACTAAATAAATAAATTATTATGTATTTTACTTTACCATAAAAATATTCAACTTGTGATCCAACAATATATAATGAATACATATTAAGCAATAAGTGAATTACTCCAATATGTAAAAATCCTGATGTTATAAGTCTATAATATTCTCCTGCTTTTGTAAGTAATATATAGTTAGCTCCAAAATCTATAAGTGTATTTGTATTTTCTGAACCATTACCAAGCATATACATAAGTACAAACATAACTATATTAATAAATATTAATATATATGTAATTATTGGTTTATTATTTTTCATATATTTTTCCCTCTCTTGTCCCTCTTTAATATTTTTTTCTTCTATTTCTTTAGTTAATTTTGAAATTAATTCAAAACCTTCTTCTTTATATGTAAATTTATCTATTACTTGTTTATATGCTTTATTTATATATTCATTATTAATAAAATCATCCTCATCTTTAATTAATATACTTATATATTTTTCATCAAAATTATCGATTTTATTAGTATAAAAATTCTTATCTAAATATATTGATAAAACATTCATAGAAAAATCAATTAATTTTCTTTTTAACTGCTTTACAATATGTTTAGTTTTTAATATATCATAATCATATTGTTCTTTATTAATTATATTTCTTGTTACAATTCTTATAATACTATATTCTTTATTTTTATTTTCAAGCCATACTTCATCATCAATTCCTTTTATTATTATTGGAGTATAATTTTCACTAACTATAAAATAATGTATTAATTTCATAACAAGTAAATCATAACTATCCATAACTGTTAAATCCATTTTATCTCCTACTCTTCTTTGTATTCTTCTAGTATTTTATTAAATTCTTCTGGCACGTTGCAAGAAAAAGTCATTACCTTCTTTGTAGTTGGATGAGTAAATGTTATTTCTTTCGCATGCAAAAGTTGTCCAAATTCTCCATGATTATTTTTTCCATATACAGGATCATTAATAACAGGGTGATTTATATATTTCATATGTACCCTTATTTGATGTGTTCTACCTGTTTCAAGTATGCATTCTATTAAACTTGCATTTTTATATCTTTCAAGTACTCTAAAATGTGTAATTGCATCTTTTGAATTTACACTTGTTACACACATTTTTTTTCTATCTGATGGATCTCTTCCAATAGGTGCATCTATTTCTCCAACATCATGATTTATTACTCCAGAAACAAGTGCAATATATTTTCTTTTTATCTTTTTTTCTTTTAATTCTTCTGCTAAAATTCTATGTGCTTTATCATTTTTAGCAACTATTAAAAGTCCGCTAGTATCTTTATCAATTCTATGAACTATGCCTGGTCTAAACTCACCATTTACATGGCTTAAATCTTTACTTAAATACATAAGACCATTAACAAGTGTCCCACTATAATTACCTGGTGCAGGATGAACTACAACTCCACTTTTTTTATTTATAACCATTACATCATCATCTTCATAGATAATATCTATATCCATCTTTTCTGGTTTTATACTCATCTCATCTTCTTTATCAGTAATTAAAATAACATCTCCATTTGATACTTTATAACTACTTTTTACAACTTTATCATTTACAAGTATTAACTCTTCATCAATTAATTTTTGAATTTTTGCTCTTGAAAAATTATCATCTAATTTACTTGATAAATATTTATCTATTCTTTCACTCTTTTCTAAGTTTTCTACATCTATTCTTATTTTTTCTTCCATCATTATCACTTCCTTCAAATACAATAAGTAAAATTGCTCCTATTACAATTGCCATATCTGCTAAATTAAATATTGCAAAATTAAAATTAAATATTCTAAAATCTAAGTAATCAATCACATAACCATAAAATATTCTATCAAATAAATTACCTAGTATGCCTCCTAGTAATAATCCATATGATATAGTTCCAATTTTGTTTATATTATTTTTTTCTATTGTTTTATATATTAAATAAAGAACCATAAATGTAATCAATATCAAAAATAATACATTACCAGAAAAAAGAGAAAATGCAGCTCCATCATTATGACAATTAGTTATGTAAAAAAAGCCATCTATTACCTTATTTCTAACATTTAAAGTTAAATTATTAGTAACTAATTCTTTAAATATTCTATCAAAAATTATTATTATTAAACTAACAATTCCAATCTTTTTCACTTTTCTCACCTTTATTATTATACCATGAGTTTATTATTTTTCATATACATAAATTTACTCATATCTTAAAGCATCGACTATATTTAATTTTGATGCCTTATTTGATGGATACATACTCCCAACAAAACAAACAATTATACTTATTATTAAACCATATATAATATACTTAAATTCTACATTTACTAAATCAACATTAAATTTTGATATAGTTACTTTTTTTATTAATTTAGAAATAATAATAGAAAAATAACTTGACGATATACCTGTTAAAAAACCTATTAATATAGCTTCTGTTTTAAAAATTCTTTTAATATCTTTTTTCCTAAATCCAATTGCTCTAAAAATGCCTATTTCTTTTGTTCTTTCAAGTACATTTATATTAAATATTGTTATAATCATAATTATAGATACAATTAATGATATAAAAGAAAAACTTGAAATTATAAATGTCGCAATATCTAAATAATCAAAAATAGTATTAGTATAATCTTGCATATTTGATAGTTCATAGCCTAATTTTTTTATTTCTTTTTTTACATATTCTATATTATTTTTATTATCTATTTCTATTTTAAGTTCAGTTGGTTTTAACTTCATATCATAATCATTATATATTTTTTCTAGTGTTTCATATTTTACATATGCATAATTAGAATTATTTAAAAGATCTATTTTACCATTTTTATATATACCTGATACTTTTAAATCATCGCTTATCATTTTAGGTTCTAAGTTAGATGTATCTAATAAATATAATGATACATAATTATCTATAACATTACCATCTATATTGTTTTCTAAATATTCACTAAACACTATATCATTATCTTTTAAAATATTTCCTTTTTTTATATTTTTTTCATTCATATTTGTATAACTAGATAAACTTACTAAATCATATTTTTTATTTTTATATATGATGTATGCAGATGAATAACTTACATTTTTCACAATATTTTTAATATGTTTTATCTTTTTTATTTTACTTATTTCACTTTCACTATAATATTTTATATCATAAAGTTCATTTTTTCCTTTTTCTGTTATGTTAAAGGATAATGGATCAATATTATTTTTTATTTCATCATTTATATATTTTTTAACACCACTACCAACATATAAACTAATTAAAATACCAATTACCCCAATACTTGATGCGATTATTATTAAAATATTTCTTTTAAGATTTTTAAATATATTATTTATACCAAGTTTTATACATATAGAAGAATTTAAACTTCTTTTTAAAGTCTTGGAAGATTTTTTATCAATTTTATTGTCACTTATATTATTAAATTTTATTATTTTACCACTATCTAAAGTAATTATCTTATTAGCAAATTTTTTAACATTATTTGAATGAGTAACAACTATTACAAGTTTACCTTCTAAAGATAAGTTTTTTAGTATATTTAAAACTTTATTAGCATTCTTCTTATCAAGTGCGCCTGTTGGTTCATCTGCTAAAATAATATCAGGTTCATTTATAATTGCCCTTGCGAGTGCTACTCTTTGCTTCATACCACCAGATAATTCATTAGGTTTTTTATGACTATGTTTTATAAGACCAACTTTTCTTAAGGCTTCCTTCGTCTTTTTGATTTTTTCTTTTTCTTTTAATTTTACCATATCAAGCATAAGCATTACATTTTCAAATACAGTAAGATATGGAATTAAATTAAAGTTTTGAAAAACAAAACCTATTTTATCTCTTCTATAGTTATCTAAATCAAGTCCTTTAATACTTACATCATCTATTTTTACTTTTCCATCATAATTATTATCTAGTCCACCAATAATATTCATTAATGTTGATTTACCACTACCCGATTCACCGTAAATGCATACAAACTCACCAGATGATAATTCTAAATTAATATCATTCAATATTATTTGCTTATTAAATTTTGAAATTTTATACTCTTTTTTTATATTTTCTAATTTCAATAACATAAATACCCTCCTGATATTTATATTATCTCTTTTTACCTTAAATTCCCCTAAAAATACGATTATTATACTTTTTTGGCACTAATTTTAGTCTTCTAACCTCATTTTTATCCATAAACAAGCTTTCGTGTCTTATAAAAATACTAAGTAATAAATCTTTATCAGTATCATCTTTTATTACACTATAAAAATTATTTATAGTATCCTCCTTATTTAAAGAAAAAGGATAATTTACTCTATAAACATCTAAATAAACTAAGTATTTTTTAAATATAAAAATATGTTCATCAGTTATATTAAGTAATTCTTTTATATCACCTAATTTAAAATTATATTGTATATTTTCTATAAACCATATTTCAAAAGTTACATCCTTTTTTCTAAGTTCATAATTTTTAATAATATCATTCATAAACATGTCTCCTAACAATAATATTATTAATCAATAATTATAAAAAAAATGTCAAAAAAAACACATATATAAAATATGTATTTATTTTTTTAATGATAACGTTTTAGTATTTTTACCATTTAAGTATCTTTGTAAGTATTCATTATATTCTTCTTCATCATCAAATATGATTGTTTCTGTTTGACGAAATTCATACTCATCATGAATTACTTTTACAAAATATTTTTTTTGCTGGCGAATAATATCATTATTTGGGTAATCTGATAGTTCCTTTACTAATATATTTTTCCAAAAATTATATACTCTATATCTTGGTCCAACAAATTCAGACTCTGGATTTGGTACTTTTAATTCATAACGAACACCATAATCAACTATTTTCATTATAAAACCTCCTTGTATTAGTGAAACTATTATAATAATTTTTTTGTTTATTTGTCAAGTTATTAATTATTTTAAAATCTTTTCCCTGGAATTCTCCTTGTACTCTATTTTTGATGAAGAAATATTATATGTAATATCTGGAGATAATATTTCATTAAATTTTCTATTATGAGAAATACTTATTATTGTACCTTTAAAGCTACCTAACATATCATAAATCAAATTTAATGCTTCCATATCTAAATGATTTGTAATTTCATCAAGTACTAATACATTTACTTCATCAATTGATAATTTTGCAAGATTAACCCTTGTTCTTTCTCCTGGACTAAGCTTACTATACTTTTTATTTCTATCTTCATAAGAAATATTAAACTTATCTAATACAGTAAATAATAAACCATTATTAACTTCATCTATTCCATCAGTTAAATATTCGTATATAGTTTTATTATTATCTTCAATTAAAGTATCTTGTGATATATAACCAAATTTTACTTCATTTCCTTTTATTATATCACCACTTACTTTATCTATTTTTGATAAAAGTGTCTTTATAAATGTTGATTTACCTGTACCATTTTTTCCATCAATTCTAACTCTCATTCCAAATGGAATATTTAAATTTATTTTATTTGTTTTAAAATTTTCATAACCACAAATAAGATCATTAATAACAATATCTTTATTACCTTTTTCATTTGTAAAATTAACATCAAAGCTTACTTTTTCTTTTTTCTTAAAATCAATATTTTCTTCTTTTTCTAGTTCTCTTTTTAATTTAGAAATATTTCCAGATGTTTTTTTAGTTTGTTCTTTAGCAAAATTAGCAGCTATTTTATCATTATCTTTTTTCCTTTTATTTACGCCTTTATTTGACCATTTTTCTGCTTCTTTTATTCTTGATTTTAATTCTTCTCTTTTCTCATTTATACTGTTATATTTTTCTAAATTTCTTTTATATTCTTTTTCCTTATAATCTAAATATTCATAATATGGCATTTTATATTCAGTTAATTTTCCTTGATTAAGCTCAAATATTTTATTTGATATATTATTCAAAAACTCTTCATCATGTGATACTATTATCATTTTTTTATTTAATTTTACTAAGTAATTTTCTAAATAAATAATACCATCTATATCTAAATTATTAGTTGGTTCATCTAAAAGCATTATATCTGGATTACTAAGTAAAAGTATAGTAAGTAATACTTTTATTTTTTCTCCACCAGATAGTTCTTTTACTTTTTTATTTAAGTCTTTATTTAATCCTAGACCATTTAATAACATATTAATATTATTTTCAAAGTTATATCCATCTAACTTTAGGTACAAATCTAAAACATTACCATATTCTTCCATATTACTATCGTTTAAATTTTTTTCTAGTTCTTTTAGTTTGTTTTCTATATTTTCAAAATCAGTTTTTCTTTTTATATAACAAGTTATAGTTAAATCATAATCTTCTATATCAATTTCTTGCATTAACATACCTATACTTTCATCATTATAATTTATGTTACCTGAATCATAATTTATATTACCATTTAATATTTTTAATAATGTACTTTTACCCGCACCATTATTTCCAATTAAACATACCTTATCATTATCTTCTAAAACAAAACTAATATTATCTAATATTTTATTAGAATTAAATGACTTACTTAAATTTTTTACTATCATAAGCATCACACTCTTTTTACCATTTTATCACTTTGTTAAGAAAAAAAGAATACTTCTTTTAAGTATTCTAATTATCTTTTTAATGAAAGAGTATATTTTTTTACACTTCCATTATTCCCATTTACTTCTATTTGCTCCTCATTCTTTAATTTTTCAATAGCATCATAACCTAATCCTGTTACGCATGGAATTCCAAGTTCTCTTGAAATAATTGCAGTATGAGATAAAAATCCACCTTCCGCAGTTATTATTCCAGAGCTTCTAAGAATAATAGGAACCCAATCTGGATCTGTATAATCAGTTAGTAATATACTTCCATCCTCAAAAATATGCTCTTCTTCTGGTTCTTCTAAATAAATAGGCTTACCTATTACAGTTCCTGAAGATGCCGCAACTCCAATAAAAGAATCTTCTGTTGTATTTTCTTCTTTATACTCTATTTTCTTTGTTACTGGTCTATATTGTAACCATACTAACTTATCATCTAAAATGCACCATTCAAGATCCGCAGAAGAATTTAGTTTTTGTTGTAATTCTAGACAACTTTCTCCTACATTCTTACCATCTACATTTAAATTATTATTGTCATTATTAGGCCATTTTTCAGAAGTAGGTTTTACATGTCCGCTTACTAATTTTTCCCCATTACCATTAACCCATTCTAAATATCCAGAATCAATATTATTTCCTATCCATACCCCAGAAAGAATAGGTTCTTTAAATTTCTGAACTACCACTGACATATATGGATTATCAGTATTAAAATGCTCTACATATGAATTAACTCTTTCATTGTTAATCGAATCTCTTACATATTCAACATTCTCATATATTTCATTCTTTGGTACATTTAACTTTGATATAAATAATCCCGCAAATGAATTATTTTCATTATCCTCTACTGTTGCAGAACTCCTAATCGCATAATTTTGATTTTTTAATTTTTCAATTTCATCTTTATACAAGCCTTCTTTTAGTGATGTTACGCTTATCAAATATGTTTCTGGAACATTTAACCCATATGTATTTAATATAGAAAGTCCAAGTCCTTTACCACCTATTATATTTGCAAGATTTTTGTTTTCATTAACTAATATAAACCTTGATAATATATTAATATCTATTAAAGGAACATTATCTAAAATTACAAGCATAAGTAAACTTTTTCCAGATACTTTTTCTAAATGTGGATAGTTTTTTCTTACTATTTCTTCAAAAGATTGTCTTGCATTTCTGTGATCTTTTATTAAATCTCTTTCATGAAATACATGTTCTTCATCTTGATAATATTTCATTAACAAATATATCTTAATTATCTCATCATTTAAATCAATATTATTTTCATTTTGAGTATTAAAATTAGTTAAACTTGATGGTTTATAATTGTCTATTTTTTTAAGTTCATCTAAATAATTATCACCATATTTTTTCTTAAATTCACTTAAAATTTTTTCTGTAATTATTGATCCTTCTGTTATTACTTCAATCATCCCATAATAGGCATATGCATGTCTATATTTATACCATTTTTCTATTTTGTCATCACATGAATCTGCATCATTTTTTAATTTTATACATTCATCCTTTAGCTTTAATATTAAATCATTATAATCTTCCGCTGTAAATGTATCTACATTAATGTAATCAATTATTTTAGAAATTTCATCTGACAAATCTGGATTAAGAGCTATATCATACTTTAACATTGTAAGCCATTCATTATCAGTTACAAATTCTTCTAATTTTTGAAGTTCTTTTTTAAATTTATCTATATTCTTATATTTTTCTATATTTATAAAACTACTTGACATCTTTCATCACCCTTCTCAACTAAAGATTTATTTTTTCTTATATTGTATGCTGGACATCCTCCATTGCAGAAATTACTATATTTACATTTAACACACTTATCATCTTTTATTTTATAGTTCCTTAAAGCTTTTAAACATTTAGAATTATTCCAAGCATATTCAAATGGTACTTTAAATACATTATCGTAAATAAAATCATCTAATTTAAATGCAGTACATGGAAGCATCGTACCATCCGGCATTATTTCTACTTTAGTTTGACCTGCTTCACAACCATAAATTATCTTATCAAACTCACTGTCAACAGGATTTTCACATTCATTATAATAAGCAGAATAAAATAAACATCCCTGCATGCTTACATGCAAATCATCATATTTTTTCTTAGATATATATTCTTGAACTTTATAATCAAGTTCTTTATAATAATTAAAATCATGATTGCTTTTTAAATCATTTCCTAAAGGCATATATATATTTAAGGCATATTCTTTTATACCTAAATCAGCACAAAAATCAATCATTTCATATATTTCTTTTTCACTTTGCTTATATATTACTGAATTAAGTCTCGGTATTTTACCATTTTTAATAAACTCTTTTATAGTTTTTATTATTTTTGCAGAGGATACACCCATATATTTTAAATTATATTCATCTAGACTTTGTATAGAAATTGTTGGTGTTATATATTCACTTTTACAAATAATATCAAAAGTACTTTTTTTAATATCTAGACCATTTGTTGTAATTGTTGTTTTAAATCTTATCTTATCAACATATTCCAAAATTTCATCAATATGTGGATAAAGTGTAGGTTCTCCTCCTAAAATTGATAAATAAATAACATTATTATTCTTTAACTCATCTATTAATTTTAACCATTTATTTATTGACACAAAATTCTTATAATTGTTTCTTTTAGTACTAAAATAACAAAACTTACAATTAAGCTGACAAAAACTAGATGGATATATACTAACCTCAATAGGTGAAGATAAATAATTTCTTTTTTGAGCATCATTTAGTATTTTCTTATATTTTTCTATTTCATTCTCAACATTTAATATGTTATAAGGACTTCCTTCTGCTTTTTTATATATAATTTCATTTTCTAACATATCATCAATATCAGGAACATACTCAGAATTAAAATACATACTCACTAATTTAATAGCATCATCAAGGGCATAACCACATTTTATACAATCTAAAAAGACTGCATCTTCATTTTTTACTATGTATATATCTGAATTCATTGGAGAATATAAAAGCCCACCAAAAAATTCAAATCTTAATATAAAATCATCATTAAATATATAGTTCATATTTTCTCCTCATATAATTAAATAAAGGCATAAATATGCCTTTATTTAATATTAGTTCCAACCGTCACCTTTACTAAAATGACAAGCACCAAAAACTTTAGCAATTTTTTGTTTTTTCATTTTAAAGCCTCCCATAATAATTTTTTAGATAATTATCAAATGAGTTAGCAAGTTGTAAATTAATTATCTAATTACAATATACTGCAAGTTAACTTTAAAGTCAACAGATTCGATAAAACAAGACAAAAAAAGTTATAAATAAATTAATATTTATAACCTTTTTATTATATCTAAAAATGCATCTATATTTGTTTTTCTAATATTACCATTATTATTTATTAAATCCAATATTTCATCTTTTGTTAAGTATTTTACATATTCTACTTCATCTTCTTGGTAAGTTAACGAATTTATATCAATATCTTTCTTTATATAAAATACATCTTTAAATGCATCATCATATTTATATGTTTTAAATAGTTTTACTTCATCCTCATTAATATCTATACCTAATTCTTCTTTTATTTCTTCTATAATAGCTTCTTTACTTGTCTGACCTGATTTTACATGACCACCTGTTGTAGCCCATACATTTTTCTTTCTTTTTGACGTCATTTGAAACAAAAATTCACCCTTGGAATTTTCTATAAAAGCAAGTACAACAACTGAATATCTTCCTTTTGGTACAATTAATTTTGTTCCTTTTTCTCTAAATAGTTTTTCCCCTGTTAAATTTTTATTTTCATCATATAAATCAGTATATTCACCAATTTTATTATTCATAACATTTCCTCCATTTTTATTCATTATAACAAAAAAAGTCCACAACGGACTATTTTTTCATTATTCTAAGTGTATTTAATATTGAGATAATTGTAACACCAACATCCGCAAATACTGCTTGCCACATGTTTGCAATTCCAATAGCGCTAAGAACTAATATTAGAATTTTTACACCTATAGAGAATACTAAATTTTCTTTTATAATTCTTTTTACTTTATTTGAAATACTTATTGCTTTATTAATCTTACTTATATCATCATCCATAATAACAATGTCACTTGCTTCAATAGCTGATGATGAACCAATAGATCCCATAGATATTCCAATATCTGCTCTTTTAAGAGATGGAGCATCGTTTATTCCATCACCTATAAAAGCAACTACATCTTTATCATTTAATAATTCTTCTAATTTTTCATATTTTTCTGTTGGTAAAAGTTCATAATAAACTTTATCTATATTTAATTTTTCTGATATTGAAAGAGCATTTTCTTTTGAATCACCTGTAAACATATATGTTTCAATACCTTTTTTAGATAATTCCTTCAAAGTGTTTTCTACCCCTTCTTTTATTCCATCATTAATAGTAAGTGATGAAACTATTTTATCATCAATAGATAGATATATATTTAAAGAACCATCATCTTTTAAATCAAACATTTTATTGTTACCGATTTTTATTTTTTTATCATCATATGTATAACTTACACCAAGACCTTCTATTTCCTTATGATTTTTTACTTTTTCATTTACATCTATATTTACATAATTCATTATTGATTTAGCAATTGGATGGTTTGATAAATTTTCACCTAATGCATAAAGTTTTAAGATATAATCTTCACTATAACTACTATCTAGTAAGTTAAAACTTGTAACTTTAAATGTTCCACTTGTTAATGTACCTGTTTTATCAAATACTATTTTATTAACTCTTGAAAGTAAATCAAGATAGTTACTACCTTTAACTAATATTCCATTTTTACTTGATACACCAATACCAGTAAAATATGAAAGTGGTACTGAAATTGCAATTGCACATGGACAAGATATAACTAAAAATACTAGTGCTCTATAAATTGATTCATATGTTGTAAGATCTGTGAAAAGTATAAAGCATATAAATGTAATTACACTTATTATAAGTACTATTGGAGTATAATACTTAGCCATTTTTGCGACAAATGTTTCTGTCTTTGATTTTTTATCAGTCGCATCTTCTATAAGTGATAATATTTTTGAAACAGTACTATCATTAAATAATTTAGTTGCTTTTATTTTTATCACTTTTCCTTCATTTATTGATCCAGATAATACTTCATCATTTTCTTTTTTATTAACTAGGTCACTTTCACCAGTTAAAGAAAATAAATTTAACTTAGTTTCACCTTCAATAACTATTCCATCAACTGGAATTTTTTCACCCTTTTTTATTATTAATATATCATTAATTTTTACGTCTTCTACATTTATTACTTTTGTTTTATCACCAACAACTTTATTTGCAAAGTCTTGTTTTATATTCATTAAATCTTTAATTGAATTTCTTGAATTATTAACGGCTTTTTCTTCTAATATTTTACCTATTTCATAAAGAGTTATAACCATTAATCCTTCCATTTGTTTATCTACAAAGTAAGCACCAATTGCGGATATTGTAATAAGTGCATTTTCATTAATTGTATGTGACTTTATAAGAATTTTAACTGCTATCTTTAGTGTTCTATAAAGTAAAATAACATATGACACTATAATAAGTATTTTATTAATTATTTCATTATTAAAATTAACATATAATCCAAGTAAAGCGATTATAATGCCAAAAATTAATCTTATTAAATTATAATTTTTTTTAGTTTCTTTTACTTCTTCATCTATTTTAGTAACTACTACTTCTGGTTCTATTTTAGTAACAATATTACTAATATCTTCTATTTTTATATCATCATTAGACATAAAAGATAATGTTAGTGATGAAAAGTTTACAACTACATCGCTTAAATTGTTTTCTTTTTTTAATCTTTCCTCTATTTTATTCGCACAATTTGCGCAGTCTAGATTATTTAATCTATATTTATATTTCTTCAATATGTTCAAGACCTTTCTCTAATATTTTTTCAACATGATCATCATCAAGTGAATAGTAAACTACTTTGCCTTCTTTTCTTGATTTTATAAGATTAGAATCTTTTAATAATTTTAATTGATGAGATATTGCGGATTGTGTACTCTTTGTAATATATGCAATATCATAAACACATAACTCACTTTCTTTTAATGCACAAAATATCTTCATCCTAGTAGTATCTCCAAAAAGTTTAAAAACTTCCGCAAGTTCAAACATTTTTTCATCATCAATAATATTATTTAAAACTTTATTTACTCTTTCTTTATCTATAATAATTTCTTCCATAAAAATTTCCTTTCATATGAATTTCCATTCATATATATTGTACTACTATATTATTCATAAGTCAATAACGTATGAATAAAAATTCATATATATGTGCAATAAAAAATCCCTCGAACGGGATTAATTTCATTAATGGCGGAGTGAGAGGGATTTGAACCCTCGCGGCAGTTACCCACCCTACACCCTTAGCAGGGGCGCCTCTTCAGCCTCTTGAGTATCACTCCAACGCGCAATATAATTTTACCATTTCTTACGCGATAGGTCAATATTAATTTTAAGATTTTATTTGATATTTGTAATATCCAAGATTTTCATAAGACATTTTACTGTATCCAGCATTCAATGCTAAATGTTTACTTTTTTCATTATCCTTCTTTATTAATAAGGAAATCTTTTTGACTTCAAGTAATAATAGTTTTGATATTTGTCTTAATAAATTTGTACAATAACCTTTATTTCTATAATCACTTAATATTGAATAATTTATATATAAATCATTTTCTTTTCCATCAAGTTCTAGTGATCCAATAATTTCATTTTCTAAATTTCTAACTAGATATAACTTATTATAAATACTATCATCATTAGATTGTCTATAATAGTCTACAATATCACTAAAAGAATCATCATTCATAATTATATATTTATTGATTTCACGATCCGTATCAAATTTATCTATCATTCTTAAATGTTCTATATTTTCATAATTAAATTGTTCTAAAACAAAGTTTTTTAATACTATTTTGTTCATTTTTGCACCCTTTTTCTACAAGAAAATATGGTAACAAAATACTATCTTTTTGTCAAATTTATTTACCATCTATTATATTATTCAAATTAAATTCTATTAAACTTATAACAAGTTTTTTTGTTTCATCATCAATATTATTAATATTTTTTATTACTGTAATAGCATTTTTCAAATTAAAAAAATCATTTAAATTTTTAATACCACTTTCTTCAAGAGTTTTAAATACAGTAGAAATCATTTTTTCTCTTTGATTTAAATCATGTTCATCAAGCCATTTTAAAAGACTATTTCTAAAACTATCACTTATTGAGCTTAAATTTTCTCTTATAAATTCATTTTCATTTACTTGCCATGAGGAAACCGCATGCGCCATAAAATCTTTTCTATTTGTTTTTATTACTGTAAACTTATCATTTCTTAAAAGCACTCCAACATAGCTATAATTTGGAACTAAATGAATAAGTCTATCTCTTATTTTACTATAATTTTCACTTTCAATTTGTTCTTTTTTTAAACCAGGTCCATCATTACTATAAATTTGTTTTATTTTTTTATTTATTCTATTTTTACAATACATTGATGATACTAAAGCCAAATTACCACCTTTAGAATGTCCACCAACAATTATATTTTTATCAAATTGTTTTATATTTTCATTTAAATATTTAACCGCAAGTTTTTGTGATGGAACTGGAAATTCATATGCCATTTGAAAATCTTCTTTCCATCCACTAAGTAAATTATCAGTACCCTCAAATGCAACATAAATAAATTTTTTCTTAACTTTAAAACAAACTGCACCAAACTGTGTATCCGTATCCCCTATATATTTATAATTGTACATTTGTATATCTTTATATCTTTTTGTATTTACTATTTGTTTTAAAATTTTATAACTTACTTTTTGTGCTATTCCAAGTTTACTAACATCAAAATAATTATATTTATATAAAAATATATTACCTGCTTCACAAAGACTTATAGATTTTTTGTTTTTAGGTACAATTCCATCAAAATTCAAATATACAACTGATGATAATATTACATTATCAATTTCATTAAATTTTTCTTCATTAAATGTTTTATCACCATACTCTTTTATATAAGTATTAATTCCAGCCATTTTCTTCACCTTTCTTATATCTACTACTTTAATTATTATATCATTAAATACGAAAAAAAGTCCATTTATTGGACTTTTATAAACTTTTTGGTGACCAGTACGGGATTCGAACCCGTGAATGCCGCCGTGAAAGGGCGGTGTGTTAAGCCACTTCACCAACTGGCCATATCATAATGGTGGACCTAGATGGACTTGAACCATCGACCTCACGCTTATCAGGCGTGCACTCTAACCAGCTGAGCTATAGGTCCAAAACATTATTAAATGAACAATGCTATTTAATTTTACAATATTATGAGACAAAAATCAAGATATTTTTTAAATTTTTTTAAAATAAAAGAAAAATAGGATTATTTTCTCCATCCTATTTTTCTCTTTACGATTTTATAACCTGCTTTAATATATTTTTTTATTTTATGAAGAAGGTCATTTTTTCTAACAATTATTTCTATTTTTACTATATTTTTTCTAGTATTATTTATAACTATATTTTTTTTCATATAGTAGATATCATCAAAATACTCTATATTATTATCAAGGAAAAATTTTATATTAGTTATTTTACCCTTAAATATATTTTTATACCATGTTTCATATGTTTTTATAACTGGATTATAACCATATTCATTTATTTTTTTTATTTGATATAGTACTATTTCTAAAAGATGGTCTTTATTTGTATTTTTTTGACTATTTGGGTGATAAATTATAGTGTTATGATCATCTTCTATTTGAATAATAACCGGATAATTAATTTTTTTATCTTTAATTATATCAAGGAGATAATCAATCTCATCTCCTGCTTCTTTTAAATTAGTCGCACAAGATTCATAATACACACCTATATTTAATTTTTTATCTAAAGCAAGGTTATAATTTTCATAAAACTTTGTATCTAATTTTTTTGTTTTACTTTTATTAAAATCAGTATATCCTGCTCTTACAAAGACAAAATCAATGTTTTCAATAGTATTGTAATCTTTAAATAAATTATCTGATGATACCATTATACCCTTTTGCATAGATTTCCTCCTTCACTATATTAAATGAATATTTTTTTAATTTGTAAATTACTAATGTCTAAATATATCTAACAAGACCTTTAGAGACTGAATTAACTATTTGACCACTATATACATATAAATAATCAAGTGGATTTACTCTAGAACCATTTTTAGTTAAATCAAAATGTAAATGAGGACCTGTACTTCTTCCAGTAGAACCCATAATACCTACTTTTTCTCCTTTTTGTACTCTTGTTCCTATACTTAAATGCGATCTACTTTTTAAATGTAAATATCTACTTACATCACCATTATCATGTCTAATTGCAACATAATTTCCTGCGTCACTAGCATATGAATTAACAATTACTGTACCATCAAAACAAGCATATATTTCTTGACTAGAACCATAATATTTACTACTCCAGCCAAGATCAACTGCTTTATGTGTGCTTTTATATGTTTGACTTACATAAATATAATTTACTGGAAATTTATATTTATTACTAGAAGGAATAGTTCCATCTAATTTTTTATATGTATTATTCCCTGCGATTCCATCAGAAACCAGTCCATTTTTACTTTGATAATCTTTTATTGCATTTATTGTATTTATTCCAGCAATTCCATCTACAGTTAAAGAATAACCATGTGAATTTAATTTTCCTTGTAAATCTTTTATAACTTCAATTAGTTTTGCGTTAGTATTTTTCCCATAAATTCCATCTACTGTAATCTCAACATATTTTTGAAATAATCTATACGCATTTTTAGTATTTGAACCTTCTATACCATCAATTTTACCTGAATAAAAATAATGATATGTTCTTAAGTTTAGTTGTCTTTGTCTAACATTAAGCATTTTTATTCCTCCTTTCATTTATATAATATTATAATTTTTAATAACAGAATAATATTTAAGCTGATAAACTGATAAGCTAATCAAAAATAAAATATTTTTTCAATAAAAAAAATTCAAACATTTCTGCTTGAATTTATAATTCTCAAATGGTGTCCCCTTAGGGATTCGAACCCTAGACCCACTGATTAAGAGTCAGTTGCTCTACCAACTGAGCTAAGGAGACACATAATTTTTTTGACTATTTAATTATATCACAATTTTATAAAAAATAAATACTTTTTAATAAAAAAAGAAGAATTAATTATTCCCCTCTATATAATTTGTTACATCTAATGCTGTATTAAACACTTTACATAACGAATTAAAGTCATAATCATTAGATACTTTTTTATATATTTTATTAAACATATTTATTAAGTCATCATAAAAACCATTTATATTAAATATAATCATTTCTTTATTATGAAGTTTAGTTCTTTTATGTTCTAATATATCAATAAATTCTGATAATGTTCCAAATGCACCAGGTAAAATTAATATAATATCTGCATTTTCTTCTAAAAATCTATTACTTTCTTCTAGAGTTTTTACCATATGTACTTTATCTAATTTTAAACCTTCTAAATCACTTTTGTACATTTCATAGCAAACACCTGTTATTTTTCTATTATTTTTTAAAAACTCATTATAGCAAATTCCCATTAATCCTCTATTTGCACATCCAAATACTAAGTCATTATCTTTACTTATATTTTCCATTAAAAATCTTGTTACTACTTTATATTCATCGCTTATTTTGTCACTTGATGAACAGCTCACAAATATATTCATTTTATTACCTCCCTTACTATAATAATTGTAATACTATATATAAATAAAAACAAGGAATATTCTATAAATATTCCTTTAAAAGTTCTATATTCTTATTTTGAAATTCTAAAAATTCTTTAGCAAGTTTTAATACATTTTTATCAGCACTCTTTTTATATTCATCTATTTTTTTATTCATATCTATTGTACCCATTGTAAATCCTCTTGTTAAAATATCTGCGATTTTTGAGTCACTATTATCTTTCATAATATCAAAATTAAGTTTCATTTTAGCCATAGTTTTTGCCATTATACTTGCTTCTAATACCTCACCTTTATATTTTTTTAACATTTTTTCACTTTCTTTTTTATAATGTTCATAATCTTTCAATTCAGATTCAATTAATTTTTTTATTTTATTGTCTTTATCATTTAATTTTCTAATCATTGTAGTAAGTGATGATATTCCCATTAAAGAGTCTTCGTGTATATAGTTTAATAATTCTACATTTTCATTCATTTTAATTCCTCCATTTATATTTTTATCAAAAATAATAAATTAATACATTATTTATGGACTTTTTTACTAGAAAAAGTAATGATTAAATCAATAGTAAATATAATTATTAGTATATATGTGACATAACTTGGAATAAAAAATATAAATTTATTAATTAATGGTTGAAGCACGTATATGACAAGCAAAGATCCTAGTGTCCATATAAACGATACTTCAAGTGCGATATATTTTCCAATATGAAATTTAAAATTACTATAATTCCAAAATGTAACATGAAAAATTTTTTCTATTAATACTCCACCTATCCATTCTAAAACTGTTAGAATAATTGTTAAAGAAATAACTATAATTATTACTTCTAAAACTTTATTTAAATTAAGTATATTAAATATAAATTTTGAGATAACTAATATTAGTAAAGCACCTATTCCATATATAGGAGTAAATGGTCCATAAAGCATTCCACTTCCAGGCTTTTTACCTCTTACAAACTCAATTAAATTTTCATATACAAATCCAATAAAAGAATAAATAAAAAAACAATTTAAATAGTACATATTATTCACCATTTATATTATTTCATATAAATAACATTATATACAAAAAAACTATCTAAAAGATAGTTTAATCATTCATACTTAATATTTTTTTAATTGCGTTTTCTTGACCTTCATTAATTGAATCAATATAAAATTGTTCTTTTATTTTTAAATAGTTTTTATCATCTCTTTTTTTAAGAGGTAAATTTATTATAATATTTTCATTTTCAAACAACTTTATTTCATCTTTCATAACCATTACTTCATAATCTTGTTGATTGCTTAATAATTCTATATTTCTATATTTTCTACATAATTTACCATTTTCTAAAGAAAAAATTCCCATATCAACATATATATTGTTAGTTTTTGTTATAGGATTATTTACTATTACATCTATTAATAAATCCTCATTTGATCTAACACGTAAATTTTTCTGATTTTTTTTAATAAATCTATTATAAATTTCAGCAAATTGTAAATATTTTACAACATTTGAATCTTGTTCTAACATACTCATTTTTTCTTTTAATTCTAACGATTTTTGTGAATCTTTTTTAATAACTCTACTATAAATTTCAGCAAATTGTAAGTACATTTCAACATTTGAATTTTGTTCTAACATGTTTATTTTTGCTTTTAATTCTAGTAATCTTTCTTTTGATTTTGTACTTTTTTTATATTCTTCACGTATTTTTTCTAATTCCTGTTCCTTCATAAACCCTCCTACTTTATATATATTATAACATAACATTTAAAATGTTTACATTTTTTTATTAAAAAAATCAACCGATAATGGTTGGTTTCTTAATATTCAAATTACTAACTATTGATTTTCATTAGGAACTAATTTTTTAACTGGTACTTGTTCTTCATTTGAAATTCTTTCAATTATTCCAGATTCTATTTCACTATTTTTTTGTTCAACTTGAACTGAGTATGAATTTCAGTATTAAAATAACCATTAGTTGCTAAATCTGGATATTTAAGCATTAATTCATCTTTAACTATATTACTTATTATTTCAACTAGTTGTGTCATAGATAAATCTGGCTTTCTATTCAAAATATATATAGCTAAATTCTGTAATTCAATAAATCTGTCTTTCCTATCATTAAACTCTTCACCATGACTATAAATTTCTCTTTTATAATTTTGTGCTTCAATTATAGGATATCTTGACTCAGGTGAATTTTCTCCACAAATTAAACATTTATGGTAAGCAGAGTCTCTATAAAGATGTAGTCCACACCAACCAATACATACACTAATATGATCACATTCCTTTTGTTGTTCTTTTGTTTGTTTATTTACCTCTTCTAATTCGGATAATAATTGTTCTTTTCTTTGATCAAGACTTTGATTATATTTAATTTTATCACATACGTTTTCATTTTTGTTAGTCATAATAAAAACCTCCCTTAATTTATACTACTTTATTTCATTTTTACATGTTAATATTCTTAATAACATATAAATTAACTTTATAAGATATCTATTTTTTTGCATATGGATTTAATGCATAATATAAACTTCTTTGACTCATAATCTTGCTTTCTTCAAATTGTTCACTAATTACTCTATTTAAATCAGACATACTTCTAGCATAATTAATATCAGATATTATATGTAATATATAAGAATCAACCATTGATAATTGTTCATATTTTTCTCTTCTTTGTTCCTCTTTTACTTTAGCACTTAATTGTTCTTTTGAAACATTACTTAATCTAGTTATTTCTTCTCTTGCATATTTCAATTCTTCAGATGTTAATTTTTTTAACATTAATTCTTCAATAGATTCATTACACATATAATCATATACTCTCATATAATCTTCTTGAGAACATTCACTTGTGCCATATACCATAAATAATCCAGCAAAAATTTTATTTCTATTATAATTAGTAACTTCTTCTATTTCTTCATAAGATAACTCTGATTTTTTTGAATCAAGATATTCAATTCTTTTCTTTTCAAATTCAGGTTCATAAGATAACCATTTAATCCATTCAATAATAGGTGAAACATTACCAATTGTATTTCTAGGAATAATTTTACAATTAATACCCATTTTAATCATTTCTTTAGTCATAATTTTATTAAAATCACTCATAAACAAAATTTTTCTTCTCCATTAACCAATATTTTATCACACTTTATTAATTAATACTATATTTTTTTAAATAAAAAAATCAACCTATATCGATTGATTTCTTAATATTCAAATTGGTGCAGGTGAAGGGACTTGAACCCCCACTCCGTAAGGAACTAGATCCTAAGTCTAGCGCGTCTGCCAATTTCGCCACACCTGCACAATTATATAAATGGTGGACCCTGTAGGACTCGAACCTACGACCGCCCGGTTATGAGCCGGATGCTCTAACCAACTGAGCTAAGGGTCCATGACAGTATTAATCTTACCATAATTTAAATAACATTTCAATATATTTTATTAATTTTTTGACAATATTTTTTACTTTTTATCTTTTTTCATTAAATTATATTACGATAATTACAATTTATTAATACTTTTCATTTATCTTTTCTACTATTACATTTTTAAATTTATTCTTAAAATTATTAATTACACTTTCTTCTGCATATACATCTACACTTTCTATTGATACATCATTTATATCTTTTTCTAGTTCATTATATAAATAATTTGAACTTAATACATTTAAATATTCCTTCTTTAAAGTATCTATTCCAGTATTAATACTTGAGTTATCAAAAGAAAAATATTCCTTATCCTTAAAAAAATCTTTTAAATTTTCATCATACTTTACATATATTTTTGTTATGTAGCCATTATTAATAAAAGGAGTTAATTTTAATTTAATAGTTCTTATTGTTAATGGTTCTTTAGAAAATATTAATTTATAATGATTACCATTTCTTTCATTTTCCATAAAAACAGTTTTAGAATCATTATTTTTTTCTATAAAAATAAATAAAAAAAGAAATAATATAATAATTAAAATTATTTTAAATATAGTTTTCATACATATCACCTTTTTTATTTTCTGACAAAATACTACATTTTATTCAAAATTTTGATATAATTAAGTTCATGAGGTGATAAAGTATGAAGATTGCGGTTATTGGCGCAATGGATGTTGAAGTTGAAAATTTAAAAACAACATTAAATTTAAAAAAAGAAGATAATAATGATATTTATGTAGGAATTTTTTGCAATAAAGAAATAATTCTTAGTAAAAGTGGTATTGGTAAAGTAAATTCTGCGGCGAATACACAATATATAATTGATAAATATATGCCAAACTATATTATTAATACCGGATGCGCTGGTAGTTTAACAGATAAATTAAAAGTTATGGATACAGTTATATCGTCTTTTGTAACATATCATGATTTTAATCCTATTAGAATTATGAAATATTCTACTCCTGATGATGGAAATATAAAAGCTGATGAAAAATTAATTAGTATTACAGAAGATATATTAAAAAAAGAAAATGTTAATTATTATGTATCTCCTATTACTAGTGGTGACTGTTTTGTTACTGATTCTAAAGTAAGAGATGAAATATATAATAGAACAAAAGCAACTATTGTTGATATGGAAAGTGCAAGTATTGGTCATATATCAAGAAAAAATAATGTTCCTTTTGTATGTATTAGAACTGTTTCTGATTTTGCCGATGGTAATGATGATTTTGAAAAAGAAGCAGGAGAAAGAAGTACAGAAATAGTAAAAAAAATTATAGAAAAACTATAATTTTTTTATTTATCATATTTATTCATTATATAAACAAATGCATCACTATCTGATTTTACAACAAATATTACTTCATTTTTATCATAATTATCAAAGTACATTATTGGTTTATTTAAATTCTTTTTAGCGTCTACTAGTTCATCAAAATTTGATACTTCCATCACTTGTAAATCACCTAATTCTGGCATTGAATTTACATTTACAATCATTTTATCATATTCTTTTAATACCCTTTTTAATTCTAAATTATATCCACTCAATTTTGGCATTATTTTAAATATAAATACAAAAACAAATATTACATATAATATATCTAATTTATAAACTATATCACATAAAAGTGAGAAAAAAGTATACCCTTCTTTTGTTTTCTCATAGTTATTAATTGAACCATTATTATCTATTGTAGTTATAAAGTCTTTTATTTCTGTTGTTTCTTTTCCAAGAGGTACAATTACTTTTAAATCATAATTATTTTTAATGTCTTCATTTATACCCTCTTTTTCACCATTTATATTTACATTTACAGTTATTATTAAATTACCATCAACATCTACTGGATATTGATTTTTAAAATTAGTAACAAGCTTATTATAATCACTAAAATTAATATTAAAATCATCATTTATACTAATAGTATCTTTTTTATCTTTATTATAACTATTTTTTCCAATTACTTTACTATCCTTATATAATATTTTATCTGATGAACCTTTTTCACTTATTATTGTTTCTGCAAGTATTTCATATGAATAATTATAATTTGCTATATCAGTTGATTTTAAACTATAATCAAGTTTAAATTTTATTTTATCTATCATATCAGATATAAAACTTCTTTTTTCACTAATACATTCATCTTTTATAATATCATTTTTATTTAAACAAACTAAATAAGATAACTCCCCTGTTTCATTATAAGATAATGATTTATTTACCTTATTTGTTTTATAATTTATAAATAAAGCTATTGAAGAAATCATTAATACTAAAAATATTATTACTAAAAATACTATAAATTTTATCCAGTTTGATTTTTTCTTTTTTGTTTTCATATATTCACTTCCTATTTTACTAAAACTAGTTTAACATATTTTAATGATATAAAGAATATTTTTTACACTTTTTACATAAGTTTTACATATTTTTAATGTAAAGAAAAATGATGCATATGCACCATTTTAATTATTTATTTTTCTTTTGCCTTATTATATCATGAGCAATATTAATACCAAAGAATACAATAAATATTATAAATACAATGATAAAGTTATGAGTTAATAATTTAGATTCAATTGTTACTAAACTTTCTCTTAATAAATCTATTGTATATGTCATTGGAAGAATTGGATGTAGCCATCTAAATCCTTTTGTTACTGTTTCTATTGGGAATGTTCCTCCTGCTGCGGCTAATTGAAGTACAAGTAAGATAAGAGCAATAAATTTACCAATATCTTTAAAGTTTACTATTAATAATTCAATTATAGCAACAAATGTATTAGCAATTAATACTATTGAAACATAATATAATAAAACGTTAGTTATTTCAAAGTCTAATAATATTTGTAATAATATTCCAAGTATTATACCTGCGAGCGTTGCAAGTCCATGATAACATAATGTTCTTTGTAAAAGATTTGGATTATTAATTGATAACCTTTTAAATCTTTCTTCTTTATCAAAGTATAATACTATATAAAGCATTAAGCATCCAACCCATAATGCGATTGATATAAAGAATGGTGAGAATGCAGTACCATAACTTGATACTTCATTAACAGCTTCTGTATCAACTTTAACAGGTTCATTACTATATTCTTTTAATCCATTTACTTTTGCTACTTCTTTTTTAGTAGTTTCAATATTTTCATTTAATTCGTTTTTAGCAAATGACACACTATTATTTAAAGTAGTTATTCCACTATTTAAGGTATTTGCTCCATCATTTAAAGTATTAATACCATTCATTATTTGTTCAGAACTACTATATAATGTGTTTGCTCCATCAAGAAGACTATTTGCACCATTTTGTAGTTTAGTTATTTTTTCATTTACTGTACCAAGTGATGATACACTACTATTTAAAGTATTTATTCCAGCATTTATTTCTTGATTGCTTGAATTTAATTTATTACCACTAATAGTTAAATAATTTATAGCATTTGTTCCACCATAATTTGGATTATTAGCAAGCATTCCTTTTGCAATTAAGCATGCATTTTTATCATATTCTGTTATTGTACTATCTCCTGCTTCTATTCTTGCACATGTTGTACTTACAACTATTCTTGCTAAATTATTAGTGTTTGCAAGTGCAGAATTTACACCTGTCACATAACTATTTAAACCAGTTGTAAATGCATCACTACCATTTTTTAAATTTGTAACACCAGTTTGCATAGTAGATAGTCCACTTGTTAACTGATTAAATTCTTTTGCTCCACTAGCAAGTGTATTTGTACCACTTTGTAAACTTTTTACGCCTTCATTAAATTTAGTATAGTTTTGTTTTAAACTTTCTGTACCACTTGTAAGTGTATTTGATCCTTCTTTTAACTGATTAGTTCCATCATTTAATTTATCAAATCCATCACTTATATTTTCAAGTTTATCAGGTACTTCTTTAACTGTATCAGATAAAGTACCTACTATTTCTGAATTTACTTTATTATCTAGATTTTTTTCAACTGCATTAACTACATTGTTAATTATTTGACTTGCTAGATAATTTGATTTTTGGTTAGGTGAATATGTGATAGTTGCATGTTTCTTATTTGTTGTACTAGCACTTTCCATACTTTCTGTAAAATCTTCTGGAATATTTATAACAGCATAATAATCTTTATTATAAAGACCATCTTCTGCCTTTGTACTATCAACTACTGATAATTTTAATTTTTTACTATCCTTTATTTCTTTTACTAGTTCTTCACCCTTTGAACCTTTATCTTCATTTACTATTGCGACAGGTAAATTATCTATATTACCTTCACCATATGGATTCCAATATGCTTTTAAATAGAAAAAGCTATACATAAATGGAATTATTAATACGGCCGCAATTATGACATAATTAAAAAACTTATGATTTTTTTGTTTCATATTTAAAACCTCCCTAATTTAATAAACCATCTTTTAATATGTTTGTAACTTCTTTGGTTACTTTCTCTTCATCAATTTCTCTATCATATTCAAATAATATTGATGAATATACTTTGTAAATAATAAATGCAGTTAAATGTGCATCACATTTCTTTATTGTTTTATTTTGAATTTCTTGTTTTATTTTTTCTTCTATATAGCTAACAATTTCACCATCATAAAACTTTAAAAAAGAAATACATTCTGCAGTATTATTTTTAGATATCTCTTTAATAATAGTCTTTATTAAATCGCTATTCTTTCTAAAAAGTAGTGATTCATAAAGTATTTTAGATACTCTATCTATAAATGAAGTGCTGCTATTTACATCATTTTCTATTTTTTCTTTCATACTTTGAAGTTCTTCACTTGCAAAATATTTAAACATTGCTTCTTTATCACTGAAGTAAGAATAAATAGTTTTTTTAGTAACATTTGCTTCTTTTGCTATTTCATCCATAGATACTTTTTTATATCCATACTTAGTAAAAAGATCTCTTGCTGCGTTTATTACTTCCTCTTTTTTATTCATTTTATCACTTCCTATACCAATATACCAATTCAGTATACCAGTATAGTATATGACTGTATTAAAAAAATGTCAACTTTTTTTGACAAAAATTTTAAAAAAAATAGACTTATTTAGTCTATTAGATTATTTTCTTATAAATTGTATGAGTATATTTAATACCATTTTCTTCATTTTTATCTAATATTATTTTACTATAATTAGATTTATCAAATTCTGGAAAATAAGTATCTGCTTCTTTGTCACTTGCATCAATTTCTGTCAAATATAATTTTGATGCATAATCTATAAATTCTTTATATATACTAGCTCCACCAATTATAAAAACTTCTTCTTTTTTATTTTTATAATCTATAAGGAATTCTCTTATACTTTTGTATATTAAAACTTTATCAATATTTTGATGTGTAATTACAATATTATTTCTTTGTGGTAATGGTTTACCAATTGAATGAAAAGTATTTGCGCCCATTACAACAGTTTTACCAATAGTTTTTTCTTTAAAGAACTTTAAATCATTTGGTATATTCCATATAAGTTCATTATTTTTACCAAGTTCATTATTTTTTCCAATTGCCGCTATCATAGATAAATCCATATATAAAACTCCTTCACTTTCATAAAAATACTATCATTAAATAATCAAATAATCAAGAAAAAAAGACTTATATAAGCCTTAAATTCTATATTCATAAATTTTATTCTTTATAAAATAAATATTTTTCTGGTAAAGAATAAAAATCTTCTTCATCTTTACTAAAATAATGATCTTCATTTAAAATAACTTTAATATCTAATCTATTTGACTTAATGTTCTTAATATTTTCAAGTAAATTAATAGAATAATCAAGTGATCCATACACAATTGTTACTTTTTCATTATTAAAATTATTAAGATTATTTTTTATTAAATTTATATCATAAATTAAAGGCATATTTACAAGTAACATTCTTTTTATTTTAGGATAATTTATACCAAAATATGCACCTATTAACGCACCATTTGAAAAACCTAAATAATATACTTTATAATCTTCAAATTTTGATGTATATTTTTCTATTACGGTAAATGTATTATGATGTATATTTTTCTATTACGGTAAATGCATTATCAAGAGGATTATTTCCATCAAATGGATTTGATGAACATATAACTGTACATTTATACTTTTTATTTAATCTTTTAGCCATTTTAATATATTTATTATTGTAACCATATATTGAACCATTTTGTCCAGATTTTATAAAAACAATTGTATTATTTCCTTCAATTATTCCATATTCAATTACCGTAATATCTTCTAAATTAGATTTAACTATTTTATCAAATTTTAATTCGTTCATAGTAAATTTTCTCTATTCTTCTATTAATTTTAACATTTTAATGCCATTACTTTTTCTACTTATTTTATCATACAAAGAATTTTCTATTTTCGATGTTTCTATTGTTTCATATTCAACATCCATATGTTTAATGCTACTTAAGCAAAGCAATGCATCATTTACTATTTTGTATAAAAATACTAATTCTTTATCATTTAACAAATCATTTTTATCAGTTATATTAGATAGATTAAACTCTTCTTTAAAGCAAACTTCTTTATAATTTTGTTCTTTATTATTTTTGACAGAATTTAAAATTATTTCTATTTTTTCTTTCTCATAATCATAAACGTATTGCATAATTACTTTAAAAGCATTTAATTCTAATATATTATATTTATTAAAAAATATTTCTAGTTCTTTATTACTCATATTTAATAATTCCATAACTATTACCCTTCTATTTTCGTTAAAACTCCATTAATAGTTTTATAAACTCTCTTAGAATTTTTATCAATTTTATTAACTATTTCACTTTCTAAATCTATTCCTAATATTTCTGATATCCCCATCAAATATATTGCCACATCTGCAAGCTCTTCACCCAAGTCATCTTTTTTCTTAAGCCAAGCCATATATGCTTCTCCAAGTTCTCCATAAGCTAAACAAAATTCCATATTTAAATCTGTGACATTAAATCCTTTATTTACTTTATTTTGATAAACATCTTTTTGTAATTTCTTAAAATCAACCATTTTATTCACTCCTTTATTTATTATTTTCTTTAGCTTCTTCTATATATTTTTTTATTAAAAATTTAGTTAAGATAACATCTGCGTCTGCTAAATCATAATCTAATAGTTCTTCAATTGCTACCCATTTATAATCTGAATGAATATTTAATTTAAAATCACCACTTATATAATCACATTCATATAATTTTAAGTCTACTATATGTCCTGGATACTCACATATACTATGTGTAATATAATCATTTATTTTTGTATTAATTCCAAGTACTTCAGTAAATGCTCTATCAAGAGTTTTCTTTTCATCTTCAAGCCCTACTCTTCTTCCACCTGGAAATTCCCATTTACCATATAAATGATCTTCTTTTTTTCTTTGCGCAATTAAACATTTTCCATCTTTCATAATTAATCCACATACAACATCTAATATTTTTTTCTTAGGTGATACATTAGTTATTTCAAATGGAATACCATTTTTTTTAATAACTTGTTTTAAAAATAAATTTATAGCAGAACTCATTGATAAACCAAGTTCAGTTAATACATCTGTTGCTTCTTTTTTTACATTGCTATCTACTTGTATATTGATAGCGCTTGTTTTATTTTCCATTTTTTACCTCACAATCCATTCTTTTATTTTAAACTTAACTTTAAAGTTTTAGATTCTTTTAGTATTATTGAATTTAAAGAATCTCTTACCTTATCTAACTCTAGTAAATCTGATTCAACATAAACATCAGGTTCAAACAATTCAACACTTTCTAAATATTTATTGGCTGAATCTACTAACTCTAATAAATATTTTGCCTCTTTCTTAGTTAATAAATCTGATTTTTTATTAATCATAGACATTGAAGGTGTATAATGACGCATTAAAAGTCCATAATCTTCAATAACTTCATCATCAGCATCTTTAAATACCTTTCTAATTGCAGTTTGTGCTTCTACTGTATCAACATCTTTTGCATAATTTAAAACTGTATTCATTGCAGTTAACTCAACTAAATCATACTTACTAAATAAATCCAATAATTCTTCCTTTGTCATTTTTTCACTTACATTTTCCATAAATTTCTCAACCTCCTGAATTAAATATATCACTAGAAAAATTCATTGTCAATATATTTCTACAATTTTACTACAATATTACTACATTATATAAAAGAAATTAAAAAATCTCATTTTTTGAGATTTTATACAATTTATTTTTTTCTGTCTTCATCATAGTAAATAATCATCAAGTTCCATATCATCATCCTCTCCAGAATTATTTGGATCATAATTACCACTTTTAACTAAATCTTTTTGCCAATCTTCTAAATTAGAATTATTTATTTTTTTATTTGTATATTTAGAATAATTAGGTACTTACTTTTTATCACTTAAAGAAAATAATGATTTTAATCCAGTTAAAAATATTGTACCAAGTATATTATTATCTTATTTATTAGAATTATCATTAACATTATTACTATTTTCTTCTTTATTTTTATTTATCAAGTATCTTAATCTTTCTTTATTATATTCTCCATAAGCATTATTTAATATAGTCTTTTTTTCAATAACGAAATTAATTCTATTAACTAATTCATCATCTCTTATAAAATATTTCTAAATATTATTATAATTAGAAATATTTTTATGCGACCTAGTCTTGATATTTCCTCTAAAAATAATTTTGTTTTCAAAATATTTATCATAAATTAACATATCAAATAATTTTAACTTCTTTAGCATATTCTTTTACTCATAACTTTTTTTATTTTATAGTTCATTAATATCACCTTATAATCACATACAACAAAAAAATATATTCTTCTGTTTGAATATATTTTTATCAAAAGAGAAAATTTTATAGATTTGATAATTTACATTTTATAAAATCATCCAAGTATTTAGAATCTTTAGTAACCCATTTATATTCTGAATGTTCATTACTTAATTTAATTTCTAAGTTTGATTTATCAACATTAATTATAAAATCAATTTCTAAATTATATATTAATTCACCATTTTTACTTTTTATTTCATCATAATAGTGCGTAATTCTTGGATTAAACTCATCTGTATATCCAATTTCTTCAAGAAGTTCTCTTTTAAGCCCTTCCTTTATTGTTTCACCATCTTCTAAATGACCACCAGGAAATTCCCAAACTCCAGGATATAAATTATCATTTTCATTTCTTTTAACAATTAAAAATAAATCTTTATCCCTTAATATACCAGTTAGAACAATTTGTATCTTCATCAGCATTATCCTCCATTGCATTTATTTTATCATACTTTTGATAAGATTACTATAAATGAAAAATTATAGTATTTATTGCTTTCTTCAGGGGGCGCACGCATAGTCAATATATAAATTTATACAAAATTATAAAACCCTTATAAATACTGGCTTTTATGAATAGTTCCTAATAACAGTTTTTATAAAATTATAATAAAATGGGACCTAAATAGAACCTAAAATTCATTTGTACTCTTTTTGGGACCTAAAATGAAAGGTAAATTTATATGATTAGAAAAAGAAATGGAAAAGATATAACAGATGAAGAATTTTTAAATATTATAGTGCCATTTGAAAATGTATTAGAAGAATATTTTGTTAAAAATATAGTTTATGAATTTGTAGCATTTTATTTAGCTAAAGGATATGAGATGAGTTCATTATGGGAATGTCCACTACAACATCAAATAAACTCAGCTATAGAAACATTAGCAGGTATAAGAATAAAAGACAAATTTGATAATAATAAATTACATAAAATATTAAAAGATAAATATTCAATAAGAATAATAGATAGTAATACATCTCAAATGATAAATATATAAAAAGACTTCTCGCCAAGTTGGCGAGAATTTTTTTAATAATTATCTCTTATTTTTATAGCTTCTTCTACCCATTTTTCAATATTATTTTTTATATCATTATATGCATCATTAGGATTTGGATTATAACATTTAACGATATCGGCTAATGATTTATTATCTCTCTTCATAGTAAATGAAGTAAACGGATTTTTGCCTTGAGAACATTTTCCTGTCACTGGGTCCTTTAAATTATGAATATAAATTCCTAAAAGTCCTTTACCATCATTCCATGCTTTTTCTATTTCATATTTAACCCATTTTCTATTTGCAGTTTCCTCCCCAATCATAACGATAACACAACTACGATATTTCATATTATCATTTATCCATTGTTTGATATTATCATCACCTTTTCTTTTTACTTCTTCCCATGCATTGTCAGATACAGGCTTATTATCTTCTAAAGCTCCAATATTTCTAACTTGTGATACTCTCCTTACATCATTCTTGTAGTGAAAACTATAAAATACTTGTCTTTTCATAAAAACCTCCTTATACAAATTTTATTAAAATACTAATTATGATAAACAATGAATAAAAGCCATATATAGAAAATGAAGTCATTGATGTTATAGTCATTGCTAACAATTCGTTTTTCAAATCAGTATTTTTAGGCTTCATATCATATATTTCGATCTCATTAACAGCACATTTATTAAGTTTATCAATAAAATCATTATACTTTTTTACATATATTTTTTCCATTGCTAAATAATATGCATCAATTATTGAACCAATTAATGTAATAACTATTGCAATCCACCAAAATTCATTTATTTTATTTATTGCAATTAATATTGTTATTAATATGGTATAAACTACACATATAGATGCTTTAATAATACCACTATGACTACTCATTCTTGATATATTAGCTTGCAATAATTGTATATAGTTGACAACTGATGGTTCACTCTTTAGTTTTATTATTTCGCCTTTTTCCAAACCAAAACACCTCCCTCTTTCAAAAAAAACGCCAATACAAAAACTTATAAAATAAGCCTGTACTAGCGCTTTTCTTTATTAAATTAATTATAGCATAGATTGTCGATTTTTGGAACATTTATTATAAATTACCACATCCATGGATTTTTGAAACATTCTATCGCGGTATCAGGTTTTGTATAAATATTATACTTCTTATAGGTAATACTTCTTGGTTCATATAAATTTTCTTGTTGCAAAAAGAATGGTTGTTCATATAAATTACCATATGAATCTCTAAAAATAAGAGCCAATTCACTACTAAATGTATTACAAATTTTACTATCGGGCAGATATGCAATATCAATCATTATTGCTTTTCCTTTCATTATCTTTCTATCAAAAAGATAACTATAATTTACTAATTTATTTTCAGCTAAGAATTTTATTTCATCAATCTGACACAACATTGTATTTTTTTGAGCAGTTGCACAAATATCTAATTGATTAATATCTGCATTACCAATATTTTTAAGATAAAATTTTAAATGATTGTATTTCTTTTTATTAAGAATATCCTTTGAATAATAAAATTCAACATCAGTTTTATTATTTATTACTTTGGCATCAAAGTCTGTCATAAATATCTCTATTTGAGGTATTGTTCCATCATCTTCCATATTATTATCAATGATAAACTCTGCTTTATTTTCAAATTCTTTTCTTCGATTCTTTTTATTTTCTTGTTTTTCATTATACTTTCTATCACTTCTTCTAAAAATTACCTGTATTAGTGTTGATAAAAACAATGTTATTAAAGAAGCGACTATTGCATTATTATTAATAAAATTTAAAATTTCTTTCATATTTCCTCCCAACAAAAAATAGAGCATATTCCATCATTAAAATGAAATATCCTCTACTATCGATATTTATTATAACACATTACTTTTATTTTTTAAATATTCTTGCAAGCATTTATCTACACAATAAACATAACAACCTTTCATTCCTCTAGTCATTAATGTTCTATATGTATTTTTGATTATAGCATCAGCTACTTTTTTTGCTTCTTCTATTCCCTCTTCTTTTGCAATTTTATTAATTCCTTTTAAAGATTGATCTGTTTTAGCTCTTTTTGTATAATCAGTTACTATTTGACCATTTTCATATCTAATATCATCACCAATTATAACACCAACATAATCAAACTCTAAACCTTGACAAGTATGGATACAGCCTATTTCATTTACTGACATTGGATCAATTGCCCATGTTTGTGAATTTCCTAAATTCCAACTCATCTCAAAGTTATGCTCAGGAATTACTATATCGTGAATATCACTATTATTTTTTCCTTCACTAATCCAATTCCAACAATATCCTGCAACCATTCTTGATTTATTATTTATTATATTCTTTTCTTCAATTAATCTTCTAACTTCGTTAGGATCATCTAACACTCTAAAATCATAATCAAAATCCATATCATCAAAGTTAGCTGTCTTTCTTATTTCAAGCATATTATCTAGCCATGATAAATAACCATCCGAACCATTACATCTAAATTGACTTTCTAATTCAACTATTCTAATACCTGCACCTAGTTCATTAGCATATTTTTTTATTTCATCAATTGAGCCAATATCTTTCAAAGTTACTTTTTGATCTTCATCTATAAAAAATACTGAAAAATTAGAAGCATTAATTATTTCTTTGATTTGATTCTCTCCTAGATTTTGAAACATACCAGATTTAGCATTTAATCTGTGTGCTTCGTCTACGATTAAACAATCTACTTCATTCTTTTCTGCTTCTGTAAATTGACCAGAACCTTGAAATAAATTATTAATATAAGTCATTTTAAATGAACCTTTTAATTTATCTCTAAATACTGCTCTAGGAGCCGCATTCTTAGTTACATAGAAACTAGTCATATTTCTTTTTGTAAATTCTACTAATAAATTAATTGCAAGAACTGATTTTCCCGTTCCTGGACCACCTTGAACAACTAATACATTTTTACTATTGCTTGATAATGTATCAATAGCCATTCTAATAGCATCTTCATATATTACTTTTTGTTCATCGATCATGTTAAATTCTCTATTACCTTGTAACATCTTGGCTAAAGAATCTTGTAATCTTTTAGAAGGTTTAATTCTACCATTTTCTATTTTATATAATAATTCTCTATCATCACCTTCAACAATATACTTTTTAATAAATCTTCTGAGTTTTTCAAAATCATTAGTACCGAACATTGGCGCTTCTTTAATATAATCTTGATATTGACTACTACATATAGGATCATCATCTCTTAAATCATAATTGTGTAAGAAAGCACATGGATATAATCCTATTTCATCCAATTGTACTGTTTCGTTAAAATCTTTAATTAAATTTGCATAACTCATGGCTTGATAAGATGGATGCGTAACTTCTCTAATTCCACCACCAGTAAAAGTAGATACAATTCCATCTTTTCCCTCTACAGCACTACAAGTTTCCCATTGTTTTAATTCAATTATAATAACAGAATCTTTTTTATTACCATCTCTTCCAGATAATATAAAATCTATTCTTTTGGAAGTTGTTGGTATATTAAACTCAATTGCTACACCTGCATTATCAGGTATTTCTCTATCATCTAATACCCCTCTCATGTATTGCATAGAATTCTTCCATGAATTTAATTGAGATTCACTTGTTCTTCCAAAAAATTGTTTATATTTATCATAAATTTTATCAACGATTTTATTTAAATTAACATCATCAATAAAACCTGACTTAATCCCTTCATACACTAACATAGCTATCACCTTCAGCAACAAAATTATATATTTTTTCTAATTCTAAATCAAATCTTTGATCATCAATATATCCATGCATATAACTATTTCTTAACTCTCTTAAATGGACGATTGGTAATCTTGATTCAGTATCATCTATTATATATTCGTCTAAATATAGAATCAAATTTTCTATAAATTTTATTTTTTCAGATCTTTCATCATTTTTTTGCACATATGAATACATTTTATTAAGTTGTTCAAATTCATTATTCTTTAAATTTAAAATTTTTTCTCGTTGTGGTTGCGTTATATCTATATATTTTTGATATTCCCCTTCAACCAACAAACTTATTAATAAATCATAGTTAGTTATTATCTCCAATTCACTAAAACCTTGACTAATTCTCATTGCTGTTCTTAAAGATTTTTGAACTTTATCAACATTATTTCTTAAATCAATAATATTTGAATACTTAAATGCTCTATATAAAAATTTTCGTATTCTTGAATGTGTTCTTAAAGAAATACTTTGATTTTCAATTGATATACTTTTTATCTCGTCTAATAATGATTCAGATATATCACTTTTAAATATTGTCTTATTATTCAAGAATTCTTGTAATGTCACAATCAATAACTTCTTCCCAGTTAATGAAAAAAATTCATTTAATAATTCAGGTCTTGCATACTTAATCCCGTGTATTTCCATAAACATATCTTCTTTTGTATCATCAGTAACAAATATCATGTCACAATGATTTGTTTTTGAAAAATCAATAAGAGACTTAAAAATATAATAATCACCATTTTCTACTTTTCCGGAATCCATATATCCAGGAGGTATTTGTTCTTTAAATCTTCTCTTACCTTCATTTTTTATTTTCTCAAATTCCTCATCCTTATATTGTTCTATTATGTCATCACCAAACAATTCACAAATATCATTTTCTAAACCTAGTTTAAATAAATCCTCTTTTTTGTTTTTTTCAACTTCAAGTTTTTCAATTATATTAATTCTATTTTTTTCAACGGATTGAATTAACTTTTCTTTTGTTGAAACTTTATTAGAAGATATACTTTTCAATTCGTTCAATAGAGAATCATATTTTTTATTAACTTCAAATATTATTTTTTTATATTCTTCAATACTATCTGATGCTACTTTTTTTCTGTTTTTTACAAATTCATATGCAGTATAATACGGAAAAATTAATCTTTCTTTAATAGACATTAATAAATTCAATGTTTCTTGTGAATTTTTTTTAGAATATCTAAATAAATTTAATAATACATTAGTATCTAAACTTATACGCGAATCTTTTAAAATCTTTTGATACTCTTCATCTGTATAATTAAACCATCCAACAAACAAATCATTAATTTTACTCATTAAATCACCACCTTAAAGCTTAGTATATTTGTTGCTTTTTCCTTTTGCTTTTTCTACCGGATACTTTTTAGCTGTCTTTTCCATTTTATCTAAAACAATTTGTTTAGGATCAACTCCTAATTTATTTGCCATTTGAATACAATAATTCAATACATCAGCAAGTTCTTCTTTTACTTCATCTAAATCATATTCATTATTCCATTGAAAACACTCCAATAATTCTCCAGCTTCAATACAAATACTTTTAGCTAAATTTTCTGGAGAATGAAATTGATCCCAATCTCTCTCTTCATTAAACTTTTCAATTTTTTCTTGTAATTCTTTCATAAAGATACACCTCTAAATACATTTTACCATAAATATCGTTATTTTTTTGTTTTGCTCATAGATTTTGTTACTTTTTTACCAATTTTGGTAGTTGAATGGTAGTTAGTTATTTTTAATGTAAAAAAATACTACGCAATTTCTAGAAAAAACAGACATTTTCAACTCCTTCAAGATAAAAGTCACTATTTTTTATTTTATTTATATTATTTTCTATTATTTTTTATAATTTTATATAAATTTACATAATGATTTTGATATAAATAATTAATACATTAAAATTAAAATAGCTTAATTAAAGATATTTTAGTTCTAATTTTACTATTTTTGTTTACCCATTTATTTATATAGTAATTTTTTTATGAAATGTCTATAATCTAAGCTAAAAATAAGAAAGGATGTGGTAAAAATAACATTTTTTAACATTTATTTATATTAATTAACAAAACTTTATTCCCTCTTCAACTACCAACCATGGTAGTTGAATGGTAGTTGAGAACAAAATAAAACGAGCTAAAAGCCCATAAAATCAACAAAAATGGACCCAAAAAGGGTCCTTCAGGGGGTTTTGGTTACACTTTCACACATATCCGTAAAAGTGTGTGTTACGTAACATATTGTTACGCTATATTAATAATAAAATATTTTAATTTAAAAGTCAATATCTTTAATCCATATTTATACTTTCTTTTAACATATTTTTTAAAACATCATATTTATCAATACTATCTAATACTTTTTCAGAATCAGCTTTAGCCTTTATCAAAAGTTCATAATCTTTTTGAATATTTGCTAGTTTAAAACTCATATCACCACTTTGTTTTATACCAAATAAATCACCTGATCCTCTTAGTTTTAAATCTTCTTCAGCAAGTGTAAATCCATCACTTACATTTTCCATTATATTAAGTCTTTCAGTCTCTCTATTAGTCATTAAAACGCAGTATGATTGTTCACTATTTCTTCCTACTCTACCTCTTAATTGATGAAGTGTTGCAAGTCCAAATTTATATGCATCAAATATAACTATCATAGTTGCATTTTTAACGTCTACTCCAACTTCTATTACAGTAGTACTTATTAATATATCTATTTTTTTATTTACAAAGTCATCCATAACTTTATTTTTTTCTTTAGGAGAAAGTTTACCATGCATAACACCTATATTATAGTTTTTAAATGCTAATTTAAACTTCTTTTCTAGTTTCTTAGTATCTTCCATTTCTTCTTCTGAATCTTCTATTAATGGAGATACTATATATATTTGATGACCTAAATCTAATTCTTGTTTTATTTTTACAAGTACTTTTTTTATATCACTATTATCAAATACTTTAGTTATTATCTTTTTTCTTCCACTAGGCATTGTATTTATTATAGATATGTCCATATCTCCATATATAGTAAGAGCATATGTCCTTGGTATTGGAGTTGCACTCATATAAAGTACATCAGGCATATTACCTTTATTTCTTAAGTTATTTCTCTGATTAACTCCAAATCTATGTTGTTCATCTGTTATTACTAATCCTAAATTATTATATTTTATATCATCTTCTATTATGGCATGCGTTCCTATTACCATATTTATCTTACCTGATTTTAATCTATCATATATTTTATTTTTTTCACTTTTTTTAGTACTTCCTGTTAGAAGTGCAATTTCTATATTATATCCTTCTAATAAATTTTTAAAATTTTCATAATGTTGATTAGCTAGTACTTCAGTTGGAACCATAAGTGCACTTTGATATCCACTTAAATATAATGCATACATACTTATTAATGCTACTATTGTTTTACCTGAACCAACATCACCTTCTAATAATCTATTCATTCTTTTATTACTTTTTAAATCCTTAAATATATCATTTAATGCTTCTTTTTGATGAGTAGTTAATTCAAATGGTAATCCATTTATAAATTCATTAATTTTAGTCATATCAATATCTTTTTCATAACCAATATTTAAATTATTATTTTTTCTTTTTAGTGCATTTATTTTCATCATAAATATAAATAGTTCTTCATATTTACATCTATTTATCGCATCTTTTAATCCTTTTTTTGGATTATGAATTATTCTAAGCGCTTCTTTTTTATCTATAAAATTATACTTATTTATTATTTCTTCTGGTATATAATCTACAATATTACAGTCATTTAATGCTTCATTTATATATTTATTTAATGACTTATTATTTATGCCTTTTACTAAGTGATAAATAGGCTCTATTAATGTTCTATCTCCTAAATCAAATAACTTTATATCTGCTGCATTTATTGTATTACTTTTAGTATCATATTTACCTATTACAGTTATATATTTTCCAATTAATAAATTAGGTTTTAAAAATGCTCTATTAAATATTACAACATTTACTAAATTATTACTTGTATTAAACTTAAATGATAATCTATTCATATTTTTAAAGTAACTAATAGTTGGAATAGTTTCTATAATTCCAGATACTACTACTTTTTCTTCATATAAGGAAGTTTGTTTTAATACTTCGTATCTATATGGATAATCATTTATTAAATCATTAATATTATTTATTCCAAGTTTATTTAATGTACTTACTGTTTTAGGTCCAATACCTTTTATATTTGTTAACTCAGCCAAAACTATTCACATCCTTTAAAAATATTATAACATATTTTTTAAAAAGTACTTGACAAATTACCCATTTATAAGTAATATATATGCTACCAATTCCCAAATGGCGAATTGGTGCTAGTATCACACTAGCCAACCCCTTTTTATTCTTTTTTATAGAGCTGCCCTTCAGGGGGGACGGCTCTTTTTTTGACTTAAAATATGAAAAAAGTGTAGTTATTATTTTTTAACTACACTTTTTATTTCTCTCATTTTTACCTCTTTTAATTACTTAAATTCTTATAATATTCAAATCTTTTAATTGCTTCTTTTTTATTTTCTGTTAACAATTCTTTAGCAAGTTTTGGACTAACAGTTTTAATCATTGTATATCTATTTTCCCCACTTAAAAAGTTATCATATAAATCAAAGTCTGGTGATTTAAAATCTAATGTAAATTCTTCTTTTTCACCATCATATCTAAATATTGGGAAATAACCTGATTTTACTGCTAATCTTTCTTCTTCAATAGAATTACCCATTCCTTTTTTAATACCATGATTTATGCATGGTGAATAAGCAATTACTAGTGATGGTCCTTTATGACTTCCAGCATCTCTTAATGCTTTTATTGCTTGATTCATATTTGCACCTAAGCTTATTTGAGCAACATATACATTAGGATATCCCATCATCATTCTTGCTAGATCTTTTTTAGATGTTTTTTTACCATCATTAGCAAATTTAGCAACTGCACCTTTTTCAGTTGATTTACTTGCTTGACCACCAGTATTTGAATATACTTCTGTATCAAGTACTAATATATTTACATCTTCTCCTGATGCCATAATATGGTCTATTCCACCAAATCCTATATCATAACTCCAACCATCTCCACCTACTATCCAAACATCTTTTGACATAATATATCCTTTTAATGGTTCAAGTTCTTTTACTTCATCATAGTTAATATTTTCCATTATTTCTTTAGTAATATTATAATTGTCTTTATTTACTAACCATTTATTAAACATTTCTATATTTTTTATTCCAAGTCTACCTTTTAATTTTTCTTTCATTATATTAGTAATCTTTTCTTTAGCAAGATCCATAGTTATTCTCATACCTAATCCATATTCTGCATTATCTTCAAATAATGAATTTGACCAAGACACATTATATGGATTTGTTGGAAGACTTCCACCGTATATTGATGAACATCCAGTTGCATTTGCGATTATAAGTCCATCTTTATATATTTGTGTTAATAATTTTAAGTAAGGAGTTTCACCGCATCCTGCACATGCACCTGAATATTTAAATAATGGTTCATTAAATGCTACTCCTTTTATAGTAGATTCTAAATATAATTTTTTATTAGTTATATTTTTTATTTCATTATTTATTCTTTCTACTTCTTTATGGTCTGTCATAATTAATGCTTTTGCACCAAGTTTACCCGGACATGTATTTGCACATAAGCCACATCCTGTACAATTTTCATAACTAATTTCAAGTGCATATTTATATTCATCATTACCCATACATGGTATAACTACTACATTTTTATTTTTCTTAATTTCATCTTCTGTCATTAATTTTGGTCTTATTACTCCATGTGGACAAACTATAGAACATTGATTACACTCTATACAATTTTCTTTTACCCATCTTGGTAAAACTTGCGCTATATTTCTTTTTTCTAAATTTGATGTATTAACAGGAAATACTCCACTTTCGTGTTTTTCAAAATCTTTTACTGTTAAATCATTACCTTTTAAATGAATAATATTATCTATAATTCCAGTATGTTTTTCTTCTGAATAACTTAAATTTTTCCAAAGTTCATCTACTTCTACTTTAACAATTTTATTTTCTATATCTTTTATAGCATTAATATTATTATTTACTATTTCATCACCTTTTTTAGAAAAATGAAGTTTAATACTTTCTTTTTGATCATTTGTAAATTCAGCATGTGGAAGTACTTTAGTTATATATACAATAGCATTTTCCATTATCATACTTATTTTATTTGGAATATTATTTTCTTTAGCAATCTTATATGCATCAATTATATAAAATTTAACATTCTTTTTTGCAAGTTCATATTTTATTTTATTTGATAAAGTATTCTTTATTTCTTGTTCAGTTTTATCTGTTACTAATATGAATATACCATTTTTTCTTATTTTAGATAACATATCATACTTTTCTAAGTATACATCTTTAGTACATACTACAATATGTGGATTTGTTATATAATATGGCATATTTATTTTTTCTTTTCCTATTCTTAAGTGTGATACAGTAATTCCACCACTCTTTTTAGAATCATATTCAAAATATCCTTGTACAAAAGCTTCAGTCTCTGTTCCAATTGTTTTAATAATATCTTTAGATGCTGAAATCATACCATCTGAACCATATCCATATATAAGCATTTCAATATTTTTCTTATCACTTTTTATTTTACATGGTTTTAAACTTTTACCTGTAACATCATCTACTATTCCTACTGTAAATGAGTTAATAGGTTCATTACTATCTAAGTTTTTAAATACTGCATATAGATCTTCTAAATTAGTATCTTTACTAGATATTCCATATCTTCCACCTATTATAAATGGTTTATTTTTTACATCATTAAATATATTTACTACATCTTCATATAGTGGTTCACCAACTGCTCCTGCTTCTTTTGCTCTATCTAATACCGCTATTTTACGTACCTTTTTAGGTAATACTTCTAAGAAATATTTTTTAGAGAATGGTCTAAATAAATGAACTATTAATACACCTACTTTTTCTCCCTTAGCATTAAGTACATCTACAAGTTCTTTTAATGCATCACAAACAGAACCCATCGCAACTATTACTTTTTCTGCATTTTCATCACCATAATAATTAAATGGTTTATAATCTGTTTTAAATTTTTTATTTATTTTTTCCATGCATTCATTTACTACATCAGGCATCTTATCATAATATTTATTTCTTGCTTCTAAATTTTGAAAATATACATCATCATTTTGTGTTGTACCTTTTATTTGTTTCTTTGATATCATACTTTCTTTTCTAAAGTTATCTATAGTTTTAAATGGTACAAGACCTTTTATTTCAGACATATCTGGAACATATACTTTATTTAGTTCATGACTTGTTCTAAAACCATCAAAGAAATTAACAAAAGGTAGTTTTCCTTTTAATGTACTTAAGTAAGATGCAAGTGTCATATATATTGTATCTTCTACGGAAGAAGACGCTAAAAAGCAAAATCCTGTACTTCTTGATGCATATATATCAGAATGATCTCCAAATATACTTAAAGCATGTGTTGCGACAGTTCTTGATGCTACATTTATTACACAAGGAAGCATTTCGCCTGCTATTTTATACATTGAAGGTATCATTAAAAGAAGTCCTTGACTTGCTGTATATGTACTAGCAAGTGAACCTGTTTGAAGAGAACCATGTACAAGCGCTATTGCCCCTGCTTCGCTTTGCATTTCTATTAATTTAACTCTATTATTAAATAGATTAAGTCTTCCTTCAGTACTCCATTTATCTATATATTCACTCATTGGTGATGCAGGTGTTATTGGATATATACCTGCTATTTCAGTAAACATATAAGATATATGTGCGCATGCTTCATTACCATCTATTACTTTATATTTTCCCATATTATCACTATCCTTCTAAATCATTATAACATTAAAATATATTATTTAAAATAAAAAAAAGACTAATATCTTTAAAAAGAACTGATATTAATCTTTACTTTTTTACTATCTTTTAAATAAGAACTTGCTTGAACTACAGTTCTAATAGAATTAGCAATCTTTCCTTCTCTTCCTATTACAGAACCCATATCTTCCTCTTTAACAACTACTTCTATAATTATTTCATCATCATTAGAAAATTCTTTTACTGAAATAGAATCTGGATCACTAACAAGACTTTTAACAATCATTTTTGTTAATTCTACTAAAGTCATTATTATTTACCGCTCTTTTCTTCATGGAATTTAGTCATAATTCCTGCTTTAGATAATACATTTTTAGCTGTATCAGTTGCGATAGCACCATTTCTTAACCATTTTAAAGCATCTTCTTCTTTAATTTTGATTTCACCATCAATTGGATTATAGTAACCAATTTCATCGATTGTTTTACCATCTCTTGGGCTTCTTGAATCAGCGATTACAACTCTGTAGAATGGTCTTTTTTTAGCTCCCATTCTTTTTAATCTAATCTTAACTGCCATGTTAAACTCCTCCTTTTCCACTCACTGTAAATCAATTATACTAAAAAAAAGAAGTAGTGTCAACTATTTTTGTTGACAACTACTCTAAAAAATCCTCATTTACTTCATTATCTATTTCTTCTAGTGTTTCATCAGTTACATTGTCATCAAATATTTCCCATTTATCTTCATCATCTTCAACCATTATTTTAACTTTTGTATCACCAACAACTTCTATACCAAGTTCTTTTTCTATATCAAAATCTATAGTATTACCATTTATTTGTACATTACCACAACTTGGTTGTTTAAGTACTCTAACAATAATTTCTGAATCATTAAAGTCTACATCAAGTTTTGTTTTAACATTAATAAGTTCATTATATTTAATTGTTTCATTAATAACATTTGTTTTTGTATCATTATCATATGAATACCATATATTTATATCAAATGAACCATCAACTACTACATCATCACCTTGTACATATCCTTTAAATTTATGATTAATTATCCAGCACCCTAATATTGTACTTGGAACAACTTCACTTTTAACACTATATTTATTTTTGAAATATTTTTTACCTTTACCTATTACTGCCTTAGTTACAATTTCTTTATAATTAGACATTCTTATCACTCCTCTACTTTAATTTATGATAAAAAATAAAAAAAGTGCCTATAAAATGCACTTTTTTTTAAAAAGGTAATTTAATTACATTATTGTTGTTTATGTCATAATTAGTTATCTCAACATAATATTTTATATTATTTGCTTTATCATTACTTAAATTATCAATAACATAATCAATTTTATAAACAAACGATTTTGACTTATCTACATATATTTTAACATCTACATTTCCAGGTAAATCTTTTTCACTCATAATATCTTTTTCATAAATAAGATTATATGCGTCACTCTTTTTCATTAAAACTGTATATTTTTTGTAACTGATGCCATTTATAACCTCACTATCAGCTTTTTTAATCTTTATAATAGAGTTCTTTAATTTGTTATAATCAATTTTAAAGTCTTCTTTATTTGAACATGAAGCTTTATACTCATCACCATCTTTAGAATAACATTCTGTTTTATTATTCTTTGTAACTAAATATTTATTAATACTGCTTGTAAGTTCTTCATCATCATATTTATTTATAATGATATTTTTTATTCCACTAGTTCTAGCAATACTATATTCCATTTTAGATTTCGATGTAACGCTTTCAATATTAAGAATATAACTACTAGAATAATTTATTTTACTAGAATATTTATTTGTATTATTTAAGTAACTATTTAAAGATATTTTCTTCCCTATAAAAAATATTCCTATAAATATAAATAAAAGTACTACTGTTACTACTACAATTTTAATTTTTTCTTTCATAAATTCTCCTAAAGAAGAATTATATTGTCATTAATTCTTCTTCTTTTTCTTTTAATTTTTCATCTACTTTTTTATTAAAATCATTAATTAGATCTTGTACTTCATTCATTAAAGACTTTTCCATATCTTCATTTATTTCTTCATCTTTTTTAATTGCATTATTAGCATCTTGTCTAATATTTCTAAGTGCTATTTTAGCTTCTTCAGCAAGAGTTTTTGCTTGTTTAACAAATTCTCTTCTTCTATCTTCAGTAAGTTCTGGAATAGCAATAAATATAAGTTCTCCAGTGTTATTAGGAGTTAATCCTAAATCAGCTTCAAATATAGCCTTTTCAATATTAGCAAGACAAGATTTATCAAATGGTTTAATTTGAAGTCTTCTTGCTTCTGGTACAGATATGGTTGCTAATTGATTAAGTGGTGTTGGTGTACCATAATATTCTACCTTTACTCCATCTAATATTGCAGGATTTGCTCTACCTGCTCTTATTGTTTTAAATCTTTCTAAAAGATTTTCAATAGTTTTTTCCATTTTTTCATTTGCTTCTAAAATAATTTCATCCATTTTCATTTTTTCCTTTCAATATAGTTATATTTTACTATATATTATTTTTTTCTTCAAGTACTACATTAAAAAGAAAAAGAGAAATAATTTCTTATTTCTCCTATATTATTATCCTTTTATTTGGTTCATTACTTCTTCAGCAAAGTTTTCTTCTTTCTTTTCAATTCCTTCACCAACTTCAAAACGTACCATATTAACTATAGAACCGTTTTTAGATTTAACAAAGGCACCAACAGTCATATCAGAATCTTTAACGAAATCTTGTTCTTCTAAACAAATTTCTTTATAGAATTTATTTATACGACCATTAACCATTTTTTCAGCTATTTCAGCAGGTTTTCCTTCATTCATAGCTTGTTCTTTTAATACTGATGTTTCTCTTTCAACTTCTTCAGCTGGAACATCTTCTCTTTTTACATATGATGGTCTCATAGCTGCAGCATGCATTGATACATCTTTAGCAGTTTCTTCGTCTGCACCTTCTAATAAAGTTAATACAGCGATTCTACCACCCATGTGGATATAACTTCCGAAGTTTTGTGAATCAGTTTTTGAAAGTCTTGCAAATCTTCTAAAACTAATTTTTTCTCCTATAGTTGCTGTAAAATTAACTATAGTATCGTTTAAAGTACCTTCTTCAGTACTTAAACTCATTGCTTCTTCCATTGTTTTAACATCATTTTTAACAATTAATTCAGCAATTTTGTTTACTAAATTTACAAATTTTTCATTCTTAGCAACGAAGTCTGTTTCACAGTTAACTTCAACTATTGATGCATTATTTCCATCAATAACAACTGTACTTAATCCTTCTGCTGCTATTCTATCTGCTTTTTTAGCAGCTTTACTAATACCTTTTTTTCTAAGATAATCGATTGCTTCATCGATATCATTATTACTAGCTTCAAGTGCTTTTTTACAATCCATTAATCCAGCACCTGATAAATCTCTTAATTCTTTAATTAAACTTGTATTCATTTATATATCCTCCTTTTAGATTACTATTTATTTAAAATTTCTAAAAGTTCACTTTTCTTAAGTTTACTGTATCCTTCGATACCTTCAGCTTTAGCCATTTCTTTTAGTTCAGCAACTGTTTTTTTAGATAAATCTTCTTTATCTTCGGCTTTGATTTCTTCAACAGTTTCTTTAACTTCTTCTTTTTTAGCTTCTGCTTTTACTTCTTTAGTTTCGCTTTTTTTAGATTCTTTTTTTGATTCTTTATTAGCATTTTTGTTTTTATCGTCATCAGTTAAAAAGTCTACCATTTCTCTATCTGTACCTTCATTAATTGCATTAGCAAGTACTCCTAAAATGATTTTAACAGCTCTTACAGCATCATCATTTGCAGGTATTACATAATCAACTAAATCTGGATCACAGTTAGTATCAACAATACCAAATACAGGTATTCCAAGTTTTCTTGCTTCTTTGATTGCTATATATTCTTTCTTTGGATCAGTAATGATCATAGCATCAGGTAATTTTTTCATATTTCTAATTCCACAGAAATAAGAATTTAACTTGTCATATTCTTTCTTAATTTTAATAACTTCTTTTTTAGGTAGAACATCTAAAGTTCCATTTGCTTCCATTTTTTCAACTTGATCTAGATATCCTATTCTTCTTTTGATAGTTCTGAAGTTTGTTAAAGTTCCTCCAAGCCATCTTTCTGTTACATAGTAACTATCTGATCTAATTGCTTCTTCCATAGATGCTTCTTGAGCTTGTTTCTTTGTACCAACAAAGATAACCTTTCCACCATTTTGTGCGATTTCTCTTAAAGCAACATATGCTTCTTCGATTTTTTTAACTGTTTTTTGTAAATCGATAATATATATACCTTCTCTTGCAGTGAAGATATATTCTTTCATTTTTGGATTCCATCTTTTTGTTTGATGACCAAAATGAACACCAGCTTCTAATAAATATCCCATTGAAACTACTGCCATAAATTCATTCCTCCTTTTGTTTTTCTTCCAGATATATCTTTTTTACTCTCCACCCATATGAGCACATGGTTTGTAAATCAATATCTGTGTTTTTTCAAAGCCAAAATTATTATAACATACCATAAATAAAGTGTAAATATTATTTTTGTGATTTTTCCCTTTATTAACATGGATTTATATCAATACTAATACTAACTTTATTATTATTTTCTAAATTCGATACATTATTTAATATTTCTCTCATTTTTTCTTTATTCCTAAATTTTATAATTATTTGAAAATAATATATTTTATTTACTCTTGATACACCAGATACAGATGGACCTAATACAATCATATCTTCACTTATATTTTCTTTTATATAATTTGCGATTTTTTTTGATTCACTAAGTGATAAATTATAATCTTTACTACCAATCTTTATTAGACTAATAAAATAATATGGTGGATATTTTAAATCTTTTCTTATTTTTATTTCCTTATTAAAGAAATCTACATAATTATGTGTTTTCGATAGTTTAATACTATAATTATCAGGATTAAATGTCTGAATTATTACATCGCCTTTTATATTTCCTCTTCCTGCTCTTCCAGATACTTGACTAAGCATTTGATATGTTCTTTCACTACTTCTAAAATCTGGAAAATTAAGTATTGTATCAGCATTTATTACTCCAACTAATGAAACAAGAGGAAAATCAAGACCTTTCGCTATCATTTGTGTACCAACTAAAATATCATATTCATGATTTAAAAATGAATTTATTATTTTTTCGTGGGCACCTTTTTTTGTAGTTGTATCTATATCCATTCTAACTGTTCTGTAACTCTGAAATATCTTTTTTATTTCTTCTTCTACTTTTTCTGTACCTTGGCCAAAATCTTTTAATGATTCATTCTTGCATTTTGGACATATATCTTTTTTCTTTTCAGCATATCCACAATAATGACATCTATTCATACCACTAGTCTTATGATATGTAAGTGTTATATCACAATTAGGACATTTAATAACTTCACCGCATGAACTACATAATTGATAACTTGAAAAGCCTCTTCTATTTAAAAATAATATTACTTGTTCATTATTTTCTAGTTTTTCCTTCATTTTCTCTATTAATATTTCTGAAAATAAACTATTACCTTTTTTTACCTCATTTTTCATATCAACTATTGTTACATTTGGTAAACATGCATTATTTGCTCTTTTTGTTAATGATACAAGTTCATAATAACCTTTTTTACCTCTTGCATAACTTTCTATTTGAGGTGTTGCACTTCCAAGTACTACCTTAGCATTATGATATTTACCTCTAATAATTGCAACATCTATTGCGTTATATCTAGGATTATGTTCTTGTTTATATGTACTAGAATGTTCTTCATCAATTATTATTATTCCAATATTTTTAAGGGGCGCATATATTGCACTTCTAGCACCTATTACAATAGATACTTCTCCTCTTCTTATTTTTCTGTATTCATCATATTTTTCACTTTCAGAAAGTGCACTGTGAAATACTGCTATTTTATTTCCAAAATGTACTTTAAATCTATTAATAATTTGAGGTGTTAAACTTATTTCAGGAACAAGCATTATTGCTGTTTTTCCTAAAGAAATTTGTTTATTTATTAGATGCATATATATTTCTGTTTTACCAGATCCAGTAACACCATTTAAAAGAATTACATCTTTCTTACTATTTTCTATTTGATTTATTGCTTCTTCTTGGTATTCATTTAATTTTAAAAGAGGCTCTATTTTATAACTATTATCTAATCTATATTTTTCTTTTTCTTCTTCTATTACAAGACCTTTATCTTTTAATACTTTTATTATATTTGATTGATATTTTGATTTTAATGATATTTTATTTTTTAATAAATCTTCTACTACTTCAATTTGTTTTTGTGCTTTTGATGTAGTTATAAATTCTTGTGCTTCTTTTATATTTGCTAATTTTACATATTTTTCTTTTTTTACATTAATATTAGTTTTAACACTTGCTTTATAACCTGATGGAAGCATTGCTTGATATATTGATATTAAATTACATACTAAATCTTTTTTTAGTTCTTTTCCAAGATTTAACAGTTCTTCATTAAGTATTGGTTCTTCATCTATAATACTAGTTATTTCTTTTAAATCATATTCACTATTTTTCTTTATATCAATTATAAATCCTTCTAGATTTTGTTTACCAAATGGTACTAATACTCTTTTTCCTATCTCTATTTTATTTTCTAAATCTTTAGGAACTAAATAATCAAAAGTCTTTTCTTTATTATTAAATGATATTTCTACAAGTACACTTATTACCATATTATGCCTCCGTAAAACTATTTTACCACAAAAAAAATGAAAGTAATTAATTTACTTTCACTTTTCTTGTTTGATTTGCATATACCCAGTCTCCACCAGGATTTTTATCAAACCATCTTCTTTCAGTTTTTGTTGTTACTGTTCTATATTTATATCTATATAATATTCTTGTTTTAACATTGTGTGTATAATCACCTAGTTCGCTTTCGCTATCAACCCATTTACCTAAATCTATATATGATGTTGAACTTGTTGTTTTATGTTCTCCAGTATATGTATATCCTTTTGGTGGATTTATTGAATTTGTCCATATTGTTGATTCAATATACTTTTCAGGAATATTCTTTTTATATTTATATTGTTTTCTTGTAGTAACATAATGAGTATATTCACCTAGTCTCTCTTTATTAGTTACCCATTTACCAATACTTTCATATTTTGTAGTTCTTGTAATTTTCTTTTCATTAGCATATACATAACCTGATGGTGATTCTTTTGAATCTGTCCATGTTGTATCTACTATATACTTTTCACCATTGTTAATTCTATATCTATATTCTGTTTTAACAATTGTATAACCACTATTTGTATATGGAGTTGGATCTGATACTACTTTTTCATCAGTTGATGTAGAAGTAGAACTTGAATATGTTCTATAGTAATACATATATTGTTTAGATTCTTGAAGTTCATATACTCTATAATAATATCTAACTACAGCAGAATTACCATTACAATTATCTGTACATGTATCTTTTTGTGAATATAAGAATTCATATTTTCTATTTCCAGATATTGGATTCATTTGTTGTGTTGAACCCCATGAATCATATATTGTTTTCCAAGAACTTGTTGTTTGTGTATTATATGGACCATACCATTGTTTAGTACTTGTATCAGCTGGTTTTGAATCTCTCCAAACACCTTCTTTTATCCAATCAGACCATGTTCCTTTTGTTGTTTGAACTGTTTTTCTAACAGTATATCTTTTATCTATTACTTTTACAGAACTTGATTCAGATTTTTTCTCTGTTGTCCAATCAGTATCTGTATAATTATCTTTATATGCATATTTTATATGTTTATATTTTGTTGTTTCTACTACATAAGGTTTATAACCTGTATATAATGTTCTAATTGCATATAACTTATATGTATCACTAGTAGATTTAACTTCATCTGTCCAATCAGTTTCTATTTGCCAATTATCTTTATATGCATATTTTATATGTTTATAAAGTGTACTACCATTTGAAACTTTCTTTTGACCAGTATATTGTTTTTTTGTATCAACTAATCTTACATTATCAGTTTCTTTTTCTTTATTTTCTTGATAATTACCAGTATTCCATTTTACATCTGTTATTGTTCTTGTATATAAATATTGTAATTTATACTTATCATTATTTGAAGGTTTATCGTTTGATGGCTTATCATTAGATGGTGTTGGTTGTGTTTTATTAACTGTAACTTTACCATTGTCATCTGTTGTTGGTTTTTCTTCTTGCGCACAAGAACAACTACAATTTACTGTTTGTTCTGGACAAAAATTATAACATCCAATAGGTTCAATTATATAATCTTCTTTATTTGGACAAGATAAATGAACTTCTAAAGTATATTCTTTTTCTCCCTTTGTAACTTTTACATATGATTTGTTTGCATCACATTCGTTACCATCTTTGTCTAAGAAAGGTAAAATTAATTTTTTATCTAACATTTGTTGTAATGTTAATTTAACTGAATCTCCTACCTTTTCTGGCATTCTTTCTTTAGTAAAATAACTATCTGCTGCATCTTTCATGCTTTGTACATTATTATTGAATACTGAATCATAAAATGCTGTTAAATTAGGCATTGGAAATAATATAGTTATTAAAAATACAAATAAAAGTATTAAAAATATCTTAATTATTAAATCCCTAACTATACTTGATTTTCTAGTTTCTTCCATAAAAATTCCCCCTCTTCGAAAATAACGACCATTATGATAGCATAAGTTATAAAAATTGTCAAATTATTTAAACAAACAAAATTTTACAATTATTTAAACAAACAAAATTTTACAATTTTTTAAATAAAAATAAACATTAAAATTTTCATTAAATTTCTAATACATTATAAATTTTTTATTTTTATTAAAAAAACGAACTATAAAAGTTCGAATAATTATTAAGTGGTGTGAATGTCGTAGTTATCTACAACTTTTTTGACAAATATTATATATATAAATCAATCTATATTTATTTTAACACATACATTGTATTTTTTCCATTGCCAATCATAATTATTAATTCTTTTTCACACATATTATTTAATATATTTTTTGCCCTAGTAGAAGAAATATCTAATAATTGTTCTACTATATTCCTATTAATTTTATTATTTTTCTTTAAATATGCAACTATTTTTTCTTCTTGAGTTAAATTTGATGGTAAAACTTTTTCGTTTTTTTCTAAATAATTAACATTATATAATGTTACATTAAATGCATTATCTGTATCAACAAATACTGGTTTTTTATCAAAATCATTATATGATTCTATTATTCTACCTATACCAGTACCAAAGCTTTCTACATATTTTAATCTATAAAATATGTTAGCTAAATTAGGGTTCCTGCTCTCCGATATTCCTAAATATAAATCTTTTAAACTTAAACCTTTAACAATTCCACCTAATGAAGTAATTTCAAAATGATCATCATATAATGAAATTAATATGCTTCCTTTATAATTATAGTCTCTATGTATAATTGCATTTAATAATGATTCTCGTAAAGCATATTCAGGATAATCTTTTGTATCTATTCGCTCTAATCCAATAATTTTTCCTTTAGTTTTATTAAATAATTTCAAATATTCAAATACATCATTTACTTGTTTTAAAACAGAACCACTAAATTCTTTTCTATCCTTAAATTCTAATTTATTTTTACCATTATAAATTGCACATTTTATTGAATAAGGGCATTCATCTGATAGAAGTAAACCTAAATTTGTATATTGATCATTTAAATTAATAATATTTAAACTTTTTAATTTATTATTATCCAATTTAATATTGTGTTTATTAAATATGCTATTAAGTGTTTCAAAATTAAGATTTTGATTTTGCGAAATTTGTGTTTCAAAGGAATCTCCCTGATTTTCAATCAACATTTTCTTTATTACTTCTTCACTAGCAGGAGCACTAGTATTACCATATCTTAAATATACTCCTGATGATTTAATTCCTTTTTCAGTTAAATAATAAGGTTTATTAGGTGCTTCCATAACATTAATTTCTATTATATCTTTATCATTTATGTTTATTAAGTTAACTGAAGTATATAGTGTTAAATCACTTTTAATTCCTTCTCTTATCATTCCAGAAAGAGATTCTAAATCTTCTTTAGAATTTTTCAGACCAATAATATTTCCATCATCATCAATACCAATGTATATCTTTCCACCCTTAGTATTTGCAAAAGCAATTATTTCTTTTTTTATATCTTTAGTTAATTCAATTTTTAATTCTGTATATTCATCTTCAACGTACACTTTATCACCTCAATTATAGTATATACAAAATTAAAATTATTATCAATAAATTCGGTCACTTTTCGGTCACTTTCCGGTCACTAAAAATGTAAAATTTAAATTTTTTATTATAAAAAAGAAAAAAACGAACTAAAAAAATTCGAATAATACCAATGGTGCGATACAAGAGCCTATTTTGAACACTTATATCTAAAAAGAACAACTAATAAATATCAGTTCTATATATAATATACCACACTTTTATAAATTATTAAATACATCTATAAGAAATGGCGAAATCTTTTCGTTTTTTAAATCTTCTAAGGAGTTGATAAATCTATATTCTGAATGCTCTTCTTCTTGCAAAATTATATCATCAATTCTTGATTTCAATTCACATAAATATACTAATCTAATAAAAATAAGATTTTTAGATTTATCTAAATTACTATCTTCATGTATGACACTTGTTGGAATAATATCTAAACTAACTTCCTCTTTTGTTTCTCTAATCACTGCTTCTCTAGGCAATTCTCCATATTCAGCCAATCCACCGGGTATATCCCAATATTCAGGAAATGTAGTTTCTTCTTTTGATCTGTTAGATGTAACTTTATCGCTAGGACTTTAAAATAACATATTTCAAAACAATAATTGTTGAATAATAAAAATAGTTTTCGTTACCTGTAAAACTATTTTTTTATATATCATTTATAAATGTAATTTAGGTGGAGTGACATCCATTTTTCTCAATTGTTTGGTTTTACTTAATTGAACACTAATTTCATTATTAAATTCATTTTCTAAATCTTGAACATATCCATCTTGCCAATCCAATAAATCAGCAATCTCTCCAAATGTATTTAACATTAACGACATATTACCATTAGCCCTGTTAACTAAATTACTATAAATTTTATCTGTCATAACGTTTTCATCAAAAAATCTTTTAGAGTTATCTGTTGTATCATTATATAATTTAATTCTTTTTTTTATAATTTGTTTGACAACATCTACATTTTTTCCATACATAGCTGTTATAATAGAATAACCTTTATTCTCCATTTCAATTTGTCTATTTCTATCTTCAAGTGATGAATCATCGACAGTAATTAAAGTTTTATCAAATAAATCAAAATACTTACTCATAATTTTTTGTACATAAGCACTACTACCATTAATCCAATCAAAACGATCAATTGCTAAAGTTAAAGTGTTAATTCCAAACTTTTTTTTAAATCTTTCTAATATTTCTGATGATATCTCAGTGGGCATTAAATATCTTTGTAATTCTTTTTTTTCATAGTACATATTATTGATACAATCATCCGTATTTCTAGATATATTTTTTAATAATTCTTCTATGTCTTTAAAATCAGACTCATACGTTAAAATATAATTTGTACTTATATAAGACAATAATTTCCAAGAAAATATTAATTCATAAAAATGATTTAAAAATCTTTCATCAAAATTTTCGTTAGGTATATTTGAAAATAAAGTAATTGGATCAAATTGCATCAACATAATTTGATTTTCAGTACCAAGCCATTTGTCTTGAGTGTTATGAAGAATCACACTTTTTCCTGTTCCCCTACCGCCGTTTAAAATTATTTTTTTTGAAGAATTTTCTACTATTTCTTTACTCAATAAATCTGCTGGTTCTCTTATAAATTGTTCCATTTTAATTATTTCATGTGGCTTTATATATTTAATCATTCAAAAACCTCCCTTCCTGAGTATTATAACATAATTTTTAATAATTGTATTCATTTTTAAATCAGAAAAATTAACGTAATAGAAAAAATACGTGAATTTTTAGACTAAAGTTCGTTTTTTTACGAACTTTTTTCTTTTTCAGAAT
>OBAG01000211.1_pt1 | contig 66677 bp, 67 predicted proteins | sample 1517701 | NCBI WGS metagenome assembly OBAG01 (sample SAMN04571702, study PRJEB22368) | human gut metagenome | biome: human gut; material: stool | host: Homo sapiens | place: Luxembourg | collected 2012-09-07 | reverse complement strand
AAGAAAAAATCTGAAGCCGCAAGAAAACGTAAATATAATTAATTGTGCGCAAAAAATCCCTGACGACAAGTCCGTCAGGGATTTTTAAGATTTAAAATTGATACTTATTTAACGAGACAGAGGAAAGGGCAACGGGGAAGAGTTTATGGGTCGTATTATGCAGTTTCTTAAGAGAATTTTAAAACTTCTGTTCAACAGGATCTTTTATGTTGCGCTTGCCCTTTTGATCCAGATGGGCTGGCTTTTGATCACCGCATGGAGGCTGGCAGCTTACTCGAAATATATTTCCAATGCGATCGGGATCATCAGTGTTCTGATCGTGCTCTGGATCGTAAACAAAAAGATCAATCCATCCTACAAACTGGGATGGACGATCCTGATCATGACGGTTCCTGTATTTGGTGTTCTCCTGTATGTGCTTTTTGGTAAATCCAGGATCGCGCAGGCGATCCAGGACAAATACACACAGGTTCAGGAAGAAAGCCTTCCTTATATGGAGCAGGATGAGCAGACGTTTCAAGAACTGGAAGAACAGAGCGCGGGAGCGGCGGTGCAGTCCAGATATATCCATCAGTATTCCAGTTTCCCTGTCCATGGGAATACAACGGCAGAATATTTCCAGGTCGGAGATGACATGTTCCCGGTCCTGGTACGTGAGTTGGAACAGGCGCAGCATTATATCTATATTGAGTATTTTATCATCAATGACGGTGTGATGTGGCGGACGATCCTCGATATTCTGGAACGCAAGGCGAAAGAGGGCGTGGATGTCCGGCTGATCTATGACGGATTTGGCTGCCTTACCACGCTTCCGAACAGATACGACAAAGTTCTCAGGGAAAAGAGCATCAAATGTACCATTTTCAACCCGTTTCGACCGCTTCTGAATATCGTTCAGAATAACCGCGACCACCGCAAGATCTGCGTGATCGACGGTAAGACAGGATTTACCGGGGGAATCAACCTCGCGGACGAATATATCAACCAGAAAGAACGCTTCGGTCACTGGAAGGATACCGCAGTCATGCTCAAGGGCGAGGCTGTCTGGAATATGACGGTGATGTTCCTGCATATGTGGAGTGTGGTCAATAACTCTGCAGAGCCGATGGAGCATGAACTCCATATGCCGCACAAATATCATCCGGAGGCATTTGAGGATGACGGTTTCGTGCAGCCATACAGTGATACGCCGCTGGACGGGGAAGTCCTCGGTGAGAACGTTTACCTGAACATCATCAACCGTGCAAAGAAATATGTCTATATCTGTACGCCATATCTGATCATCGACAATGAGATGATGACAGCCCTCTGTCTGGCTGCCAAGAGCGGTGTTGATGTCCGGATCATGACACCGGGTGTCCCGGACAAGAAGATGGTCTTTCTGCTGACACAGTCTTATTATGAGCAGCTTCTGGAGGCAGGAGTGCGGATCTATGAGTACCAGCCGGGATTCCTTCATGCGAAATCTTTTGTCTGTGATGATGAGATCGCGGTTGTCGGAACGATCAATCTGGACTACCGTAGCCTGTATCTTCATTTTGAAAACGGCGTCTGGTTCTACAAGAACAAAGTAGTCGGGGATATTCTGGAGGATTTTAGAGAAACCCTGAATTACTGTGATCCGATCAATATTGAATTTTGCCGTAACCGAAATATCCTGGTGCGCGGATTCCAGAGCATCTTGAGGCTTTTTGCCCCGCTGTTATAAAAATGATACGGAAGGGAATACGACGGTTTTTCGAGAGGGGAACTGCCGCATTCCTTTTTTGTATGCAATGGTATAATTTCGCAGGAAAGTTTTTACAATAGTAAGGAAAAGGATTTTGAGGTATTGTATGAAATTCCCTGGAAAAATAAGAAAAACGGCGGCATGTTTTTTATTATTCTGTATTGTACTTGCCTGCATTCCCGTACATGCAGAAGAAAATGAGGCGGTGGAGATCTCGGCACCAAGTGGTGTCCTGATGGAGCCGGAGACAAAAACGATTCTTTATGAGAAAGACAAAGACACCAGAAGGAGTCCTGCGAGTGTCACAAAAGTCATGACGCTCCTGTTGATCTTCGATCACCTGAAAGACGGAAGCCTGAAACTTACCGATACTGTGATGACAAGCGCACATGCGAAATCCATGGGCGGTTCGCAGGTTTTTCTGGAAGAAGGCGAGACGCAGGATGTGGAGACGATGATCAAGTGCATCGTCGTTGCATCGGGAAATGATGCCAGTGTTGCGATGGCAGAACATATCGCAGGAAGTGAGGAAGCTTTTGTAAAAGAGATGAATGCCAGGGCAGAAGGGCTTGGGATGGAAAATACACATTTTGTCGACTGCTGTGGACTGACGGATTCGGATGAACATTATACGACAGCATATGACATTGCTCTGATGAGCCGGGAGCTGATTCTGAATTATCCGGAGATCTTTCAGTATTCTTCAATCTGGATGGAAAATATCACCCACGTTACCAGACAGGGAAGCAAAGAATTCGGGCTCACCAACACGAATCGACTGATCCGTACGTATTCCGGCTGTATCGGACTCAAAACGGGAAGTACCAGCAAAGCGGGATTCTGTCTGAGCGCGGTGGCAGAGAGGAATGAACTTATGCTGATCTCTGTCGTCATGGCAGCACCGGATTATAAAGCAAGGCTCAAAGATGCCGCCTCCCTTCTGGATTATGGATTTGCCAGATGCAGTCTCTATATCGACAACAAACCAGCAGAACTTCCAGAGCTTTCTGTAAAGAAAGGAAAAGAAGAAACAGTCTCTCTTTCCTACGATGGCACTTTCCGTTATCTGGATACTGAAGGACACAGCGTTTACGATGTAAAAAAAGAAATAAGTCTTCCCAAAAAGATCGAAGCACCGGTAAAAAAAGGCACGAAAGCAGGAGAAGTGATCTACACTGCAGGTGATAAAGAACTTGGACGCCTTACGATCCTTTATGCGGAAGACATTGACCGTGCGGGATATCTCGACTGCCTTTGCAAAACAGCTGGTTATTTATGGCTAACCGCCGGGCAGGAATCTTTTGACAAAGATACACTGTGAGAGGTATAATAATATCCAAATGGTCAAAGCAAAAACTAGGAGAAGAAAACAATGAAAGAAATCAGAACACAAGATGCAGTGGGACATATCCTGTGCCACGACATCACACAGATCATCAAAGATCAGAAAAAGGGAGTTTTATTCAAAAAAGGACATATCGTAAGGGAAGAAGACATACCTGCACTTCTTTCTGTAGGAAAAGAGCATCTTTTCGTGTGGGAGAAAAAGGAGGGGATCCTTCACGAAAACGAGGCAGCAGAGATCCTTTACAAGATTTCCGCAGGAGAGCATATGCATGGAAGTGACATCAAGGAAGGCAAGATCGAGCTGATCGCGGACTGCGACGGTGTGCTCAAGATCCGAAGAGATGCACTTCTTAAGGTAAACTCTCTGGGTGAGATGATGATCGCATCCAGACACGGCGATTTCCCGATCAGAAAGGGCGACAAGATCGCAGGAACCCGTATCATCCCGCTTGTGATCGAGAAGGAAAAAATGGACCGCGCCGAGGAAGTAGCAGGAGAGGAGCCGATCTTTTCCATTCTTCCTTTCAAAAATAAGAAGGCGGGGATCGTGACCACCGGAAGCGAAGTAAAGAACGGACTGATCAAGGATACTTTTACACCGGTCCTTAAAGATAAACTGGAGGAATATGCCTGTCCTGTCATGGGGCAGACCACACCGGGTGATGACCGGAGACAGATCACAGCCGACATTCTGAACTTTATCAAAGAAGGCGCAGACCTTGTGATCTGCAGCGGCGGGATGAGCGTGGATCCGGATGACCGCACACCTGGCGCGATCAAGGATACAGGGGCAGATATCGTCACATACGGAGCTCCGGTGCTTCCGGGAGCCATGCTGCTTCTCGCCTATTATAAGGACGGAGAGCGGACAGTGCCGATCCTCGGACTTCCGGGATGTGTCATGTACGCCAAGAGAACAGTCTTTGACTTGATCCTTCCGCGTGTCATGGCAGATGATCCGATCCGTGCTGAGGAGATCGCAGCCTACGGAGAGGGCGGACTCTGCCTGAACTGTGCATCCTGCACCTTCCCGAACTGCGGTTTCGGTAAATAAAAAATATTGGGGAATTACATGAAAAAAACATTCAGAACCAGAACATATGAGATTTACACAGATAAACTGAAAAACGGACATAAAGTAAGATTTGCATTTCTGACAGATCTTCATGGCCTTATCTATGGCAATAATCATCAGGAATTATATGACGCTGTTCTGAAACATGATCCGGCGGCAGTTCTTGTCGCCGGAGATATGATCGTCAACCGAAAGACTGAGACGCTTCAGGCGGCAGCAGTGCTTCTGAGCCGTCTGAGTGAGAAGATACCGGTTTTTTATGCGCTTGGAAACCATGAGTATAAGATGCTTCTGAATCCTGAAGTACGGCAGGAGTACCTGAATTATGAACGGCTGCTCACTAGTGCAGGTGTGTGCTTTCTGCATAATGAGCGCATATCTTCGAATTTTTGTGGAACTGATTTTATCTTTCACGGACTGGAACTTCCGATCGAATATTATCACAAACCGAATTCTCCAAAACTCAGTCTCACAGAGCTGGAAGAACTTCTCGGGACACCGTTCATGTCGGGGATACATATTCTTCTGGCACATAACCCTAAATATGGAAATACGTATCTTTCCTGGGGTGCGGACCTTGTTTTGTCCGGACATTATCATGGGGGGATCCTGCGCTTTGGCGAGAATCACGGGCTGACCTGCCCGCAGTATCTCCTTTTTCCGCCGTATTGCTGCGGCAGATTCCAAAGCGGCAAAAGCACGATGCTTGTCAGTGCAGGGCTTGGAGAGCATACGATACCGATCCGTCTCCACAATCCGAGGGAGCTTCTGGTGATCGAATTCTGTCCGTCTGCCCATAAGGAAGACTCTCACAAAACAGGAAGGAAAACAGCAAATGGCAATACCGGTAAAAATTAATGTCTTTGAAGGACCTCTTGATCTCCTTCTCCATCTGATCGAAAAAAACAAGATCGATATCTATGATATTCCGATCGTAGAGATCACAGATCAGTACATGGAATATATTCACTCCATGGAAAAAGAAGATTTAGGCGTCATGAGCGAATTTCTTGTCATGGCTGCGACACTTCTTGACATCAAGTGCAAAATGCTCCTTCCAAAAGAAGTAAACGAAGAGGGCGAGGAAGAAGACCCGCGAGAAGAACTTGTCCAGAAACTTCTGGAATATAAGATGTACAAATATATGTCCTATGAGCTGAAAGATAAGATGGACGGAGCTGTTGGAGTTTTTTATAAGGGATCCACCGTCCCGGACGAGGTAATGAAGTACAGAGAACCAGTCGACCCGAGGGAACTTCTTGCGGGACTTACCCTTGAGAAACTGCACAGCATTTACCAGTCGATCCTTAAGAAACAGGAGGACAAGATCGACCCGATCCGAAGCAGGTTTGGAACGATCGAGAAAGAAGAAGTCAGCCTATCTGAAAAAATGCTCGAAATGAAGGAATATGCCGGAAACCACAGGAAATTCAGTTTCCGGCAGCTGCTTGTCGGGCAGAAATCAAGAGTGCAGCTTATCGTGACTTTTCTTTCCATTCTGGAACTGATGAAGATGGGATATATTCATGTAGAGCAGGACGAGCTGTTCGATGATATTCAGGTGGATGTGATCAGAGATCCGCAGGAATGGACACATCTGACAGAATTTGCGGACGAATAAATACAGAGATTGAGGAATCATATGGAAATAAAGAAATTAGAAGCGGCGATCGAGGCGGTGCTTTTTACCATGGGAGAATCCGTGGAGCTGACACAGATCGCCAGTGCGATCCAGCAGGATAAGGAGACAACACGAAAACTTCTCAACAATATGATGGACCGTTATCAGGAGGAAGACAGAGGGATCCAGATCATCGAACTGGAGCAGTCCTATCAGATGTGCACCAAAAAAGAATACTACGAATGTCTGATCCGTCTTGCCCTGCATCCCAAGAAACCGGCACTGACAGATGTCATGCTGGAGACACTTTCTATTATCGCGTACAAACAGCCGGTCACAAAGGCAGAGATCGAGAAGATCCGCGGGGTAAAATGTGACCATGCGATCAACAAACTGGTAGAATATGAGCTTGTAAAAGAGCTTGGACGACTGGATGCGCCGGGACGGCCGATCCTTCTTGGGACGACCGAAGAGTTCCTGCGCTGTTTTGGCGTACAGGGGCTGGAAGAACTTCCGACCGTGGACCCGGTACGTCTGGAAGATTTTAAGGCGGAAGCCGAGGAAGAAGTACAGCTTCGCCTGGATGTTTAGGAGGAAAACAAAATGCCGACGACCTATGCACATGACTTATTTGGTAAAAAAATTTATCACAAACTTCCGAAGGAGATGCAGATGGTCATTCAGAGAAATGTTAATCTGTACCGGATCGGACTTCACGGACCGGATATCCTGTTTTATCACATGCTGAAACCAAAGGTATCCACAACAGGAATCCGCATGCATAAGGAAAAAGCGGCTCCTTTTTTTGAGAGGGGAATGGCGATCGTGCGGGAAACTCACGATGAGAAGCTTCTTGCCTATCTTCTTGGATTCGGATGCCACTATCTTCTGGACAGCGCCTGCCATCCTTATATCGAGGATATGGCGGCAAAGGAAGTGATCACGCATACCCTTCTTGAGAAAGAATTTGACCGTACACTGATGCTGGAAACACATAAGAATCCATATCATTATTACCCGGCATGCGGTGTGCAGCCAAGGATCACCTATGCCAGAGTGATCCACAGGGCGATCCCTAAAGTAGCGACGGGGGATATCCTGAAATCTCTGCGGTGCATGAAACTGATCACAAACTGTCTGGTTTATGATAACAAGGGCAGGCGTAAGAAATTTCTCACGGTGCTTTCGAGGCTTGCCGGCAAGAAGCTGTCTGATTCCATGATGGAATATTTCATGGCGAAAGACCCGGTCCCGGGGAGCGCAGTTCCGGTCCATGCCCTGCACGGACTGTATGACAGGGAGATAAAGGAAGCACCGCAGTACCTTGAGGAATTATTCAGACTTTCAAAAGAAGACAGACCGCTGGGCGAGAGATGGTATAAGACTTATAACGGCTGACCGGATTACTGGAACCGGAAGGAACAGAGACATATAATGAGGACAGGTCTGCATAAAATATCCTATAAAGAATAAGAGGTGGGATATGAAACGCAGATATAATATCACGGTCACGATTCTGGTCATAGCAGTTTTTCTGATAAATTCCACAGTCTGTGCTGCTTCCGGGGAAAGCAGTGCGCCCGGAAATCTTTATGCGCTTTCGGCAGTTCTGATGGATGGGGATTCGGGGCGTGTCCTGTATGAAAAAGAGGGCGAAACACCGAGAGCGAATGCAAGCACCACGAAAGTCCTGACCTGCATCCTTGCCCTGGAAAACGGTAAAGGCGATGATTATGTACAGGTTTCTTCCAATGCTGCCGCGCAGCCAGATGTACGGCTTGGTATCCAAAAAGGAGAGCAGTATTATCTGGAAGACCTTTTGTACTCTCTGATGCTGCAGAGCCACAACGATGCCGCGGTCGCGATCGCGGAACATATCGGAGGTTCTGTGGAAGGATTTGCGTCGATGATGAATCAGAAAGCAGAGGAGCTTGGCTGTACGGACACACATTTTGTGACACCGAACGGACTGGATGCGAAGGATGACGGGGGAAGTCATCATACAACAGCGCGGGACCTGGCACTTATCATGCGCTATGCCATACAGAATCCGATGTTCCTCAAGATCACCGAGACAAGGGACTATTCTTTTTCAGATATTGAGAAGAAGCGGACATTTTCTCTCCACAATGCGAATGCGTTCCTGGATATGAGAGAAGGCATCCTGTCAGGAAAAACCGGATACACAGGAGACGCGGGCTACTGTTATGTCTGTGCAGAGGAAAAAGACGGCAGGACTTTCATTGTTGCCCTTCTGGGAAGCGGCTGGCCGAACCACAAGACTTACAAATGGAAGGATACCGCAGCACTTCTTAATTACGGCGAAGAAAATTATAAATACCGCAGCTGGTGGAAAGACCCCGAGATTCCTCTGATCCAGGTCAAAAATGGATTCACGGGAGATCCTGTCGGCAGAAAGAAGATATATCTGCACGGTCTTCTCGATATCTCCGAAGAACAGAAAGAAACCTGCATGCTTCTTTCTGACAGGGAAAATGTGACCTGTCAGGTAAAAGTGCCGTCTTCGATCGAAGCTCCTGTAAGACGGGGAGATGAGATCGGGCAGGTGACATTCCGGCTGAATGGGGAATTGCTCTCTGCTTACCCGGTACTGGCAGAACAGTCTGTCGGGGAGAGAACCTTCACCCGGACCCTGGAATATGTTTCTGATAGATTTTTTCATTAAGGAAATGAAAGAGAGCAAAAAGTCTTTTCCGCGAGGAGAGGGCTTTTCTTTTTTTTAACCAAAATTTTTGTATTGACATAAAATAAATTTTGGGGTTAAAAATTTAACAAAAAAACCGAAATGTATTGAAAAAAACTTGAAAACAGGTTACAATTACAATCGGCTAAAATTTTGGTTATATTTTAAAATTTTATAAACATGGAGGGCAAAAGAGAATGAGTAATGCAACACAAAGCTTAGCGAGCACAAGAATCACTTCTTTGCTTGACGCCAACAGTTTTGTCGAAATCGGGAAAAGCGTAACAGCCAGATCTACAGATTTCAACATGACTGAGAAAAAAGCGCCTTCAGACGGTGTTATCACCGGATATGGTGTGATCGATGGAAATCTTGTCTATGTATACAGCCAGGATGCTTCCGTACTGAACGGAACCGTAGGCGAGATGCATGCAAAGAAGATCTCCGCATTATATGACCTTGCTATCAAGACAGGAGCACCTGTGATCGGTCTGGTAGACTGTGCAGGAATGCGTCTTCAGGAAGCAACAGATGCACTGGAAGCATTCGGTGGAATCTACTTCAAACAGACAATGGCATCCGGAATGATCCCGCAGATCACAGCAGTATTCGGTACCTGTGGCGGAGGAATGGCAGTTGTTCCGGCACTGACCGACTTCACATTCATCGAAGCCAAAAAAGGCAAAATGTTCGTAAATAGCCCGAACGCACTTGATGGAAACTACACAGAGAAATGTGACACAGCAGCCGCTGATTACCAGAGCAAAGAGACTGGTCTTATTGATGCTGTAGAATCCGAAGAAGAGATCCTTGCTGAGATCCGTCAGCTGGTAAGCTTTCTTCCATCCAACTTCGAAGACAATGATTCTTTCGCAGAGTGCACAGATGATCTGAACCGTGCATGCGAGGATATCGCAGCATGCGCAGGAGACACCTCCATCGCACTTTCCAGAATCGCAGACAACGGAATCTTCTTCGAGACCAAGAGAGACTATGGTAAAGACGTTGTTACAGGATTCCTTCGTGTAAACGGAATGACTGTAGGTGCAGTAGCCAACAGAACAGAAGTTTATGATGCAGAAGGTGAGAAGACGGAAGAATTCGACGGCACTCTTTCCGCAAGAGGAGCAAGAAAAGCAGCCGGATTCGTGAAATTCTGTGACGCTTTTGATATCCCAGTACTGACTCTTACAAACGTAACCGGATTCAACGCAACTGTATGCAGCGAGAAAGTTATGGCTAAATCCATCGGAGAACTGGTTCATGCATTTGCATCCGCAACCGTTCCGAAGGTAAACGTCATCATCGGCAAAGCATACGGAACAGCTTATGTGGCAATGAACAGCAAATCTGTAGGTGCAGACATCGTTTATGCATGGGACAATGCAGAGATCGGAATGATGGATGCTTCCATGGCAGCAAAGATCATGTACCCGGGATCAGAAGCTTCTGTTATCAACGAGAAAGCTGCAGAGTACAGAGAACTGCAGTCCAGTGTAGAATCTGCCGCAGCAAGAGGATATGTAGATACTGTGATCGCTCCGGTTGACACACGTAAATACGTGATCGGAGCATTTGAAATGCTGTTCACAAAGAGAGAAGACCGTCCAGCTAAGAAACATGGCACAGTCTAAGCGAGGTGAGCATATGAATCAGATGTTAAAGAAAGCATCCACTACCTGCGCTGCTTTTGCCTGCGCCGCATCCCTGATGTTCTCTGGTGCAGCAGTTGTTTGGGCAGATGGTGAGATCGACGAAACCGTCAAAAACCAGATTGAAACTTATGCAGAAGGACTGACAGATGAGATCATCGGCCTGTCTGATGATCAGATCGAGCAGTACATGGAGTCCGACGATGCGTTCACTTCAAGTGCGATGACAGCCTGGGACGGAACCAAAGACGACCTGGGTGAGCTGAAGGAAACCGGTGATGTAGAGATTGAATATTCAGACGATGAATATACAGCAGTTGTTCCGGTTGAATTCGAAAAAGAGGACGCTGAATTTACTTATGTATTTGACAAGAACCTGACTCCTACTTCACTGGCAGTCGATATTCAGTATTCTTTTGGAACAACCATGAAGAATGCAGCACTTAACACTCTTATGGGAATCGGTACTGTATTCGTGATTCTGGCCATGCTGATCTTCCTGATCTCCCTGTTCAAATACATTCCAGGTTCAGGAGCACAGCAGGTTAAAAAGAAAAAAGAAGAAGCAGCAGCTCCGGCTCCTGCACCGGTTCCGGTGGCAGCAGCACCTGTTCAGGAAGAAACTGATAACTCAGAGCTGATCGCCGTGATCGCAGCAGCGATCGCAGCATCAGAGGGAACTACAACAGACGGATTTGTTGTACGTTCCATCCGTAAGATCAACCGCAAAAAAAGGTAATTGACAATTTTAGGAGGATTAAAAATGAAAAGCTATACAATCACCGTAAATGGAACAGCATATGAAGTTACTGTAGAAGAAACAGGAAGCGTAAGCGCACCGGCAGCAGCTCCAGTAGCAGCACCGAAGGCAGCACCGGCAGCAGCTCCTAAGGCAGCAGCACCGGCAGCAGGAGCAGGCGCAGTCAAAGTTACCGCTTCTGTACCAGGTAAAGTCCTCAAGATCGTAGCTTCCGCAGGACAGGCAGTAAAAGCAGGAGACAACATCGTGATTCTGGAATCCATGAAGATGGAGATCCCGGTTGTAGCTCCTCAGGATGGTACTGTAGCCAGCATCGACACATCCGAAGGCGCATCCGTAGAAAACGGAGATACTCTGGCTACAATGAACTAGGACGGGAGGTAATCAAATGTCTTATGTAACAGAAACCCTGTCCAACCTGATCCATCAGACAGCATTTTTTAACCTGACATGGGGAAACTATCTGATGATCGCGGTGGCGTGTGTATTCTTATTCCTTGCTATCAAAAAAGGTTTTGAGCCGCTTCTTCTGGTTCCGATCGCTTTTGGTATGCTCCTGGTAAATATCTACCCGGACATTATGGCAAATCCGGAAGACATGTCCAACGGTGTTGGTGGTCTTCTGCATTACTTCTATATCCTCGATGAGTGGAGTATCCTTCCGTCCCTGATCTTCATGGGCGTTGGTGCGATGACAGACTTCGGTCCGCTGATCGCCAATCCGAAGAGCTTCCTCCTCGGAGCAGCTGCACAGCTTGGTATCTATGTTGCATATTTCCTCGCGATCTTCCTTGGATTCAACGGAAAAGCAGCAGCAGCGATCTCCATCATCGGTGGAGCAGATGGTCCTACCTCCATTTTCCTTGCCGGAAAACTTGGACAGACCGCTTTAATGGGACCGATCGCGGTGGCGGCATATTCTTATATGTCACTGGTTCCGATCATTCAGCCGCCGATCATGAAACTCTGTACTACAGAAGCAGAACGTAAGATCAAGATGGATCAGCTTCGTCCGGTAACCAAAATCGAGAAGATCCTGTTCCCGATCGTTATCACAATTGTTGTCTGCTTACTTCTTCCTACAACAGCTCCGCTGGTAGGTATGCTGATGCTGGGTAACCTCTTCCGTGAGTCAGGCGTTGTTAAACAGCTTACTGAGACTGCTTCCAATGCCCTGATGTACATCGTAGTTATCCTGCTTGGTACATCTGTAGGTGCTTCTACAAGCGCAGAGGCATTCCTTAATGTTGATACTCTGAAAATCGTTGTTCTCGGTCTTGCAGCATTTGCATTCGGTACTTTCGGCGGATGTATGCTTGGTAAACTGATGTGCAAACTGTCCGGTGGAAAGATCAATCCGCTGATCGGATCCGCTGGTGTATCAGCCGTTCCTATGGCTGCCCGTGTATCCCAGAAAGTCGGTGCAGAAGCAGATCCTACAAACTTCCTGCTGATGCATGCAATGGGACCAAACGTAGCCGGTGTAATCGGAACAGCCGTTGCAGCCGGAACCTTCATGGCTATCTTCGGTGTATGATCCCTGCAGGATCATACACATTTAGCTGAATTAATAATATAAGGAGAAAACATAATGGCTGAATTAGAAAAAAAACCTGTAAAAATCGTGGAAACTGTTCTCCGTGATGCTCATCAGTCTCTGATCGCGACAAGACTTACCACAGAACAGATGCTCCCGATCGTAGATAAAATGGACAAAGTTGGCTACCACGCAGTAGAGTGCTGGGGTGGAGCTACTTTCGATGCTTCCCTTCGTTTCCTTAAGGAAGACCCATGGGAAAGACTTCGTAAATTACGTGACGGCTTCAAGAACACAAAACTTCAGATGCTGTTCCGTGGACAGAACATCCTTGGATATCGTCCATATGCAGATGACGTAGTAGAATACTTCGTACAGAAGTCTGTAGCAAACGGAATCGACATCATCCGTATTTTTGACTGCCTCAACGATATGCGTAACCTTCAGACAGCAGTTAAAGCTGCCAACAAAGAAAAAGCACACGCACAGGTTGCTCTTTCCTACACATTAGGTGATGCATATACTCTTGAGTACTGGGTAAACATCGCAAAACACATCGAAGACATGGGTGCAGATTCCATCTGTATCAAAGATATGGCAGGTCTTCTGCTTCCATATAAAGCAACTGAGCTTGTCGGAGCACTCAAAGATGCTGTTAAGATCCCGATCGATCTTCATACACATTACACCTCTGGTGTTGCTTCCATGACATACCTCAAAGCAGTAGAAGCTGGTGTTGATATCATCGATACTGCAATGTCTCCGTTCGCTCTGGGAACTTCCCAGCCGGCAACAGAGGTTATGGTAGAGACCTTCAAAGGCACACCATATGATACAGGATTTGATCAGAAACTCCTTGCTGAGATCGCTGATTACTTCCGTCCGATCCGTGATGACGCTCTGGACAGCGGCCTTCTGAATCCGAAGAACCTTGGTGTAAACATCAAGACTCTTCTGTATCAGGTACCAGGCGGAATGCTTTCCAACCTGACATCACAGCTCAAAGAGCAGCACGCAGAAGATAAATTCTACGATGTTCTTGAGGAAGTTCCGAAGGTTCGTAAAGACCTCGGTGAGCCGCCGCTCGTAACTCCGTCTTCTCAGATCGTTGGTACACAGGCTGTATTCAACGTACTCATGGGTGAGAGATACAAGATGGTCACAAAAGAAACAAAGGATATCCTGTTAGGAAAATACGGTGCAACCGTAAAACCATTCAACCAGGATGTACAGAAGAAGTGTATCGGAGATGCAAAACCGATTACCTGCCGTCCGGCAGACCTTCTCGACAACGAGCTGGACAAACTGGAAACAGAAATGTCCGCTTACAAAGAGCAGGATGAGGACGTTCTGTCCTACGCACTGTTCCCGCAGGTTGCTACTGACTTCTTCAAATACCGTCAGGCTCAGGAGAAAAAAGTAGACGAGAAAGCTGCAGACACAGAAAACGGAGCATATCCGGTATAAAAAATAAAAATCCCTGCTTTGGACAGCGTTCCAAATGAAGGAAAATAATCAGGCCCGCCAGATTTTTCTGACGGGCTTGCTTGCAAGAAAGGATTTCCATGAACAAAGTGATAATTGTCGGGGGCGGAGCTGCCGGTATGCTGTGCAGTATCATCGCCGCCAGAAACGGCTGTGAAGTTTTTTTATACGAAAAAAACGAAAAGCTGGGAAAGAAACTCTATATTACAGGAAAAGGAAGATGCAATGTTACAAATAACTGTGAGGTAGAAGACCTGCTCCGCGCAGTGATGACGAACAGCAAATTTCTGTACAGTGCATTTTATACTTTTAACAGCCAGGATATGATGGCACTTCTTGAGGAGGCGGGCGTACCACTCAAGACAGAACGGGGAAACCGCGTTTTTCCACAATCTGACCGTTCTTCAGACATCATCCGCGGTCTGGAACGCCTTATGAAGAAATATGACGTTCACGTAAGATTCAGAAGTGAAGTCAGAGAGATTCTGACAAAGGACGGGGCTGCGACAGGAATTTCCCTGGCAGACGGAGAAGTTCAGAATGCAGATGCAGTAGTCGTTGCGACAGGCGGCCTGTCTTATCCGACGACCGGTTCCACAGGAGACGGATATCGTTTTGCACGGGAGACCGGGCATCAGGTGACAGACTGTATCCCATCTCTTGTTCCGCTTAAGACCAAAGAAGATTATATTCCGAGGATGACAGGACTTTCACTCAAGAATGTAGAGCTTACAGTCAGACGCGGCAAAAAGATCCTTTATCGGGATTTTGGAGAGATGATGTTTACACATACCGGTGTTACCGGACCGCTGATCTTAAGTGCCAGCGCCAAACTTGGCAAATATCTTGCCAAAGGAGAGGAACTGAGCGCATTTATCGATCTTAAGCCGGCACTCAGTCCGGAGCAGCTTGATGAGCGGATACTTCGAGAGTTTGAAAATGGCAAGAATAAGCAGTTTAAGAATGTGATAGGAGTCCTTTTCCCGTCATCACTTACACCGGTGATGCTTGAGATCGGTGGAATCCCGGGAGATAAGGTGATCCATGAGATCTCCAGAGAAGAACGCCTTGCCTTTGGTGCAGTCGTCAAGAATTTCCCGTTCACGATCACGGAGCCGGGAGAATTCAAGGAGGCAGTCATCACACAGGGCGGTGTTTCCGTCAAGGATATCAACCCGGGAAGCATGGAGTCCAAAAAAATCAAAAACCTGTATTTTACAGGTGAAGTTCTTGATCTTGACGCAGTAACAGGGGGCTACAATCTTCAGATCGCGTGGTCCACTGCATACCTTGCTGCTATAGATATAAGCGAAAAACGTAACTAGGAGGAAAACAAAATGGTACACAATATTGCAATTGACGGTCCGGCTGGAGCGGGCAAAAGTACAGTGGCCAAAAAAGTAGCAAAAGAACTTTCTTTTGTATACGTGGATACAGGAGCAATGTATCGCGCCATGGCACTTTATCTTCTCAGAAAGGGAGTAAACCGCGAGGATCCGGATGAGATCGGAGAAGCATGTCAGAATGCGGAGATTTCTATTGAGTATCAGAATGGAGAGCAGATCGTTCTTCTCGACGGAGAAAATGTAAATGCACATCTCCGCACAGAAGAAGTGAGTGCAATGGCGTCTGTAAGTTCCGCAGTGCCGCGTGTGAGAGAGAAGCTTCTTGATCTGCAGCGCAAGCTGGCCAGGACTATGAGCGTAGTCATGGACGGCAGAGACATCGGAACAACGATCCTGCCGGATGCAGATGTCAAGATCTATCTTACCGCAAGCTCCCTGACAAGAGCACGTCGCCGTTATCTTGAATATCAGGAAAAGGGTGAGCCTTGTGATCTTGCCGAGATCCAGAAGACGATCGAGGAGAGAGATCAGAGAGACATGACCAGAGAGATCTCGCCGCTTTGCCAGGCAGAGGATGCTGTTCTCGTAGATTCCTCAGAACTTACGATCGATGAGACCGTCGAGAAGATCCTTTCTGTCTATCACTCCAAAGTATCAGAAAAGGAATAAATCATATGAAGGTTAAAGTAGCAGAGACTGCAGGCTTCTGTTTCGGAGTCAAGCGGGCTGTCGACAAGGTCTATCAGCTGATCGAGGATGGAGTTTCTCCTATTTATACTCTGGGACCGATCATCCACAATGAGGAAGTTGTCTCTGATCTGGAATCAAGAGGCGTGCGTGTGATCGAAGTAGAGGATCTTGACCGTATTAAGAGTGGTACCGTTGTGATCCGTTCTCACGGCGTGGGAAGAGAGATCTATGAGAAGCTTAAGGAGAACGGACTTGAATATGTAGATGTCACGTGCCCATTCGTGCTCAAGATCCACCGGATCGTCGAGAAAGAAAGCCTCGCCGGAAAACAGATCTTCATCTTCGGGGATCCGAAGCATCCGGAGGTGCAGGGGATCTGCGGATGGTGTCACGGCCCGTACAGAGTCCTCAAAAACAGAGAAGATGTCGAGAATATGATTCCGGAAGCAGATATGGAAGCATGCGTTGTATCACAGACGACATTTAATTACAACAAATTTAAAGAACTAGTTGAAATTCTCCGAGAAAAGAGGTATTATAATAATGTTTTAAATATTAGCAATATTTTAAACACTATTTGTAATGCTACTGAAGAACGGCAGAAAGAAGCAAAAAACATAGCCGGAGAGGTAGACACTATGCTTGTCATCGGTGGCAGACATAGTTCCAATACTCAAAAGCTGTTTGAAATATGCAAAGAGGAATGTGGAAATACTTACTATATACAAACACCTGTAGACTTGGATTCTGAAATGTTCCATCGCAGTAGTTGTGTAGGTATTACAGCAGGGGCGTCCACCCCAAAGAAAATTATTGAGGAGGTTCAAGAACATGTCAGAATTAAGTTTTGAACAGATGCTGGAGGATTCCGTAAAAACAATCAGAAATGGAGAGATCGTACAGGGTACTGTTATCGATGTCAAAGAGGATGAGATCATCCTGAACATCGGTTATAAAGCAGATGGTATCATCACAAAGAATGAATATTCCAACGATTCTTCCCTGGTACTCACCGATGCAGTTAAAGTTGGTGACACTATGGAAGCAAAAGTCCTGAAAGTGAACGATGGAGAGGGCCAGGTTATCCTGACATACAAACGTCTTGCTGCAGAGAAAGGCAACAAACGTCTTGAAGCTGCTTTTGAATCTCAGGAAGTACTGAAAGCTCCTGTAACACAGGTACTGGATGGCGGACTTTGCGTAAACGTTGAGGAAGCAAGAGTATTCATTCCTGCAAGCCTTGTATCCGATACTTATGAGAAAGATCTTTCCAAATATGCAGATCAGGAGATCGAATTCGTTATCACAGAATTCAACCCAAGAAGACGCCGTATCATCGGTAACCGCAAACAGCTTCTTCTTGCTGAGAAAGCAGAAAAACAGAAAGAACTTATGGAAAGAATCAACGTTGGCGATGTTGTTACAGGCGTTGTTAAGAACGTTACAGATTTCGGTGCATTCATCGATCTCGGTGGAGCAGACGGACTTCTTCATATCTCCGAAATGTCCTGGGGCAGAGTAGAGAACCCGAAGAAAGTATTCAACGTTGGTGACGAAGTTAAAGTTATGATCAAAGAGATCAACGGAGACAAGATCGCACTGTCCATGAAATTCCCGGAAGAGAATCCATGGCTCACAGCTGCTGAGAAATTCGCAGTAGGCAACGTTGTAACTGGTAAAGTTGCACGTATGACAGATTTTGGTGCATTCGTTGAGCTGGCACCTGGAATCGATGCACTTCTTCATGTATCCCAGATTTCCAGAGAGCACGTTGCAAAACCGGCTGATGTACTTTCCATCGGACAGGAAATCGAAGCAAAGGTTGTTGACTTCAATGGCGAAGACAAGAAGATCAGCCTTAGCATGAAAGCACTGGAAGCTCCTGCACAGGCAGAAGAAGATACAGAGGCTTAATTAATTCCAAATAATATGAAATCCCGACAGATTTAAGGTCTGTCGGGATTTTTTTGCGTTATTTTCCAAGGCTTTTGAGAAGACAGGGGAGAGAATGTGTCAGGTACTGCATCTGTTTCTGTCTGCTGGTGAGGAAACTTTCGTCGCAGCAGAACCAGGTGTAACAGGTCTGAGGCGTAGCGGCTGTCCGCAGGCTCTTGTCCATGTAGCGGCTGAGCAATTTGGGAATCGCCTGATCTTCCCCGGGGAGATATTCATAGTCCTTGTAATTCAGATAATACTGCCGGAGTTTTCCGTTCCTGAGATGGAGGAGCAGCCTGGCTTCGGAATCATTGACGGTGAGATAGAATTCCTCTGTGACACAGGAAACGGGAACAGGGACCGGATGCTTCAGCACCAGCGTGATCACAAGTTCTTCCTGGCCGTGCATGCGGACAGTAGAAGGCTCGTATTCGCCGAGATAGAGGAATTTGTAGCTCAGAAGCGTATAGACAGATCCAAGCCCGCATAAGTCTTCCTGATTGTGGCCCAGAACCGTTTCCAGTGCGGAGGGGTCCTTCTTTTTTATATAGGAGCGGTACAAGCGGATGCACTGACCGCCGTCACAGTGTATTCTGTGTATGGAAGGAAACAGATTTTCCAGGTCAGGCTGCTTCATTCGTGATAATTTAAACAAAGTCTGACACGATCTGAGCGACTGGTAGAGATCGATCGACGGAAGCTCTCCAAAAGGGGAAGGAAGACCGCTCCTTCGACACCTTTCCTCGAGATAAGGCTGGTCAAAACGGTTTCCATTGTACTGGATTGTACAGGTTGCGCCCTGTATATAGCGGGTAAATTCCTCGATGATCAGAGATTCTTCTTCGGGAGATTCCGCGAGCCACTGTGTCAGGATCCATAGGTTTTGTTCATATCGTACGGCTCCGATCAGATAAACGAAGGTAGAATATCGGGACAGACCTGTAGTCTCAATATCGTAAAAAATAGGTGAAAATTCTGACAACTTTAATTCTGCACTCGACAAAAATTTAACAGTATCAGGGTCTGGAAACCCTTGTAAAATCGGCATTTTTTTAACAATCATGTTATATTTTTCCTTTCTTGATTGTATTTAATTATACACAATATTTTGTAAATTGGGTAGTGAATTTTTAGTGAAAAAGATGTATAGTAGTAATAGAGATGTTACTGTTCACAGGTAGTATCCCGCGAGGTGTTTTGCCATGAATATGGCAAAATCCCGAGACATACAGGGCAAAATCCTATCACCGAAGGTGATTTGGAATGGATTTTGACCAAGTTGCTGTGAACGGAGTGAACAGTAACATAGCGGTTATTGTGAATGGAGTGCACAGTAACTAATCAAGATTTCTATTGCAGAGGGCATCGTCTGCAGCACCAGAAACAAAATAAACATGGGCGGTGGATACCAGCTCATGAAAAAGGAGGAAACGAATATATGGGAAAACTGACCTTTAAGGGCGGAATCCATCCTTACGAAGGTAAGGAACTGGCAAAGAATCATCCGATCGAGAAGTATCTCCCAAAAGGAGACATGGCTTACCTGATGTCTCAGCACATCGGAGCACCGTCTGTTCCGTGTGTCAAAAAGGGTGACCAGGTTCTCGCAGGACAGAAGATCGCAGATGCAGGAGGATTTGTATCTGTACCTCTTCACGCATCTGTATCAGGTACTGTTAAGGGAATCGAGAAGCGCCTGAACGCGACAGGTGCCATGATCGATGCGATCATCGTGGAGAACGACCAGCAGTATCAGGAAGTGGAGTTCACACCTGCGAAACTGGAAGATCTGACCAAAGAAGAAATCCTGAACCGTATCAAAGAAGGCGGAGTAGTAGGTATGGGTGGAGCCGGTTTCCCGACTCATGTCAAACTGGCACCGAAGGATCCTTCCAAGATCGAATACGTACTGGTAAACGGCGCAGAGTGCGAACCGTACATCACCAGTGACTACCGCAGAATGATGGAAGAACCGGAGAAAGTAGTCGAGGGACTTAAGGTTATTCTGAAACTCTTTGATTCTGCCAAAGGTTATATCTGTATCGAGGACAACAAACCGGACTGTATCGAAAAGATGCAGAAACTGGTCAAGGATATCCCGAGGATCGAAGTCAAAGAACTCATGACCAAATACCCACAGGGTGGTGAGCGTACCCTGATCTACGCGACAACAGGCAGAGAGATCAACTCCAAGATGCTCCCGGCAGATATTGGATGCGTGGTAGATAACGTAGAGACTGTAGTTGCTGTATACAAGGCTGTTATCCAGGGCAGACCTGTCATGGACCGAGTTGTGACTGTAACAGGTGACGGCATCAAAGAGCCTAAGAACTTCAGCGTTTATACAGGAACCGATATGTCTGAACTGATCGATGCAGCAGGCGGACTTAAGGCCAAGATCGAGAAGATCATCTCCGGTGGTCCGATGATGGGATTCCCGTTATATGATCTGCATATCCCGTGCACCAAGACAACCTCTGCATTCCTTTTCCTGGAGAATGATGCAGTTGCTGAGGCGCAGAAGATCCAGACGGCATGTATCAACTGCGGCCGTTGTGTAGGTGTCTGTCCCGGCCATGTTCTTCCGGCTCGTCTGGCTACGCTGGCTGAACGTGGTGATATGGCAGGTTTTGAAGCACTGGATGGTATGGAATGCTGCGAATGTGGATGCTGCAGTTATATCTGTCCGGCGAAGAGACCGCTGACCCAGAGTATCAAATCTATGCGTAAAATGGTTCTTGCCAGCCGTAAGAAGAAATAGGGGGAGGGAACAAAATGGAACAAATGTTAAATGTATCATCTAATCCTCATGTCAGGGACAAAATGACAACAAGCCGGATCATGCAGCTCGTTGCACTTGCGCTGCTTCCTACCACACTGTTTGGTATCTGGAACTTCGGCTTCCGTGCACTTCTTGTTGTACTCGTGACGGTTGCGTCCAGCGTCTTTTTTGAATGGCTGTATGACCGCCTTATGCATAAAAAGAACACGATCAATGATTTCAGTGCAGTAGTTACAGGACTTCTGCTCGCACTCAACATGCCGCCGCAGATCCCGCTGTGGATGCCGGTACTCGGCAGTGCTTTTGCGATCATCGTTGTAAAACAGCTTTTCGGCGGTCTGGGACAGAACTTCATGAACCCGGCACTTGCTGCAAGATGTTTCCTGATGATCTCTTTTGCAGGCAAGATGACAGATTTCGCAGTGGACAAGTTGAGCGGATATCACTGTATTGATACCGTTACAGGAGCAACCGCTCTTGCAGAACTTAAGAACAGCGGATTCACAGCAGATTCCATCTCTGTAAAGAACCTGTTCATCGGTAATATCCACGGAACCATCGGTGAAACTTCAGCGATCGCGATCCTGATCGGTGCAGTGATCCTTCTTGCATTCAAAGTGATCGACCTCAAGATCCCGCTTACATATATTGGAAGTTTTGCGGTATTTGTAATCCTTTACATGCTTGGAACAGGCAAAGGTTTTGATGTGAATTATCTTTTCAGTCATCTGTTCGGCGGCGGTCTGATGCTTGGTGCATGGTTCATGGCAACTGACTATGTAACGACCCCGATCACACCGAATGGACAGCTGATCTACGGATGCTGTCTCGGTGTTGTCACAGCGATCTTCCGTCTCTTTGGCGGATCCGCAGAGGGTGTTTCCTATGCGATCATCTTCTGTAACCTTCTGGTGCCGCTTATCGAGAAAGTGACCAAACCGGTTGCTTTTGGAAAAGGAGGTAAAAAAGCATGAGTATTGTAAAAGATACGATCGCGATCACAGCGATCACGCTTGTTGCCGGTCTTGCACTTGGCGTAGTTCAGGATATCACAGCAGATCCTATCGCACAGCAGCAGGAGCAGTCCAAACAGGAAGCATACAAGGCTGTCTTTGAAGATGCGGACAGCTTTGAAGTATACGATGTAGATGCTGACGCACTGGCAGCAAACCTTGCAGAGAATAATTTCAATGCACAGACGATCAACGAAGTGATGGAAGCAAAGGATGCTTCCGGTGAGACGATCGGCTATGCGCTCAACGTTACAGATTCTGAAGGATATGGCGGAGACATCCAGTTCACCATGGGAATTCAGAATGACGGAACCTTAAACGGAATCTCCATCCTGTCCATCAGCGAGACAGCTGGACTTGGTATGAAAGCCAAGAATCCGGATTTCCAGGACCAGTTTAAGGATAAGAACGTAGAAAAATTCGAATATACCAAGACAGGTGCCACATCTGACGACCAGATTGATGCGATCAGTGGTGCCACAATTACTACAAATGCCATGACAAACGGTGTAAATGCCGGCCTTTGTGCATTTCGTTATGTGGAAGGAGGAGCAGAGTCATGAAAGCAAATACACCTGCTGAACGTCTTGTAAACGGTATTATCAAAGAAAACCCGACTTTTGTGCTAGTACTGGGTATGTGTCCTACACTGGCAGTTACCACATCCGCGATCAACGGTATCGGAATGGGACTTACCACAACAGTAGTCCTTGCAATGTCCAACCTTATGATCTCCCTTCTTAGGAAATTCATTCCGGACGGAGTTCGTATGCCGGCATTTATCGTTGTCGTTGCATCTTTTGTAACTATTGTACAGATGCTTTTACAGGGATTTATCCCAAGCCTGTATTCCGCACTTGGAATCTATATCCCTCTGATCGTTGTAAACTGTATCATCCTTGGCCGTGCAGAGGCATATGCTTCCAAGAATCCTCCGATCCCGTCATTATTTGATGGTATTGGTATGGGACTTGGATTTACCTTAAGTATCACCTGCATCGGTGCAGTCCGTGAACTTCTCGGTGCCGGACAGCTTTTCGGACATCAGATTCTTCCTCTCGCAGCAGACGGAAAGTTCGGATATGAGCCGATCACGATCTTTATTCTTGCACCTGGAGCATTCTTCGTTCTCGCAATGCTTGCAGCACTCCAGAACAAATTCAAGATCGGTGCTGCCAAGAGAGGCATTGACCCGAGTGAAGGCTGCGGATGCTGCGCAGGCTGTGATACCTGCAACAACACAATGTGCAAAGGAGGCAAGGAAGCATGAAAGAATTATTACTGATCCTGGTAAGTTCTGCGATCGTCAACAACGTAGTCTTAAGCCAGTTCCTCGGACTCTGCCCGTTCTTCGGTGTATCCAAGAGAATCGAAACGGCAGCAGGAATGGGTGGTGCGATCATTTTCGTTATCACATTGTCTTCCTTTGTAACAGGTCTGATCTACAACTTCATCCTGGTACCGACAGGCATGGAATATTTACAGACGATTGTATTTATTCTCATCATCGCAGCACTTGTTCAGTTTGTTGAAATGTTCCTCAAGAAAGGTATGCCGGCACTGTATCAGTCACTCGGTGTATACCTTCCTCTGATCACAACAAACTGTGCAGTTCTTGGTGTTGCCCTGACAAACGTACAGAAAAGCTACAACATCCTTCAGGGAACTGTAAACGGATTTGCAACAGCAGTCGGATTTACAATCTCTATCACCCTGATGGCTGGTATCAGAGAAAAAACTGAATACAACGATGTTCCGGAATCTTTCCAGGGCTTCCCGAAAGTACTGCTTACAGCAGGTCTGATGGCGATCGCATTCTTCGGATTTTCCGGACTGCTCAAGTAACGAAGGAGGCGTAGATTATGGATATTAATGCAATTATCGTGGCAACTGTCGTTGTTGCAGCAGTGGGCCTCTTTATTGGAATCTTCCTCGGCGTTGCCGGCAAGAAATTTGCGGTAGAAGTCGATGAGAAAGAAGTTGCTGTCCGTGAAGCACTTCCGGGAAACAACTGTGGTGGATGCGGATATCCGGGCTGTGATGGTCTGGCAGCAGCGATCGCCAAAGGTGAAGCACCGGTCAATGCATGTCCGGTAGGCGGCGAAGCAGTTGGAAAAGTGATCGCAGGTATCATGGGACAGGAAGCTGTCGAGAGCGCACGTATGGCTGCTTTCGTAAAATGTACCGGAACCTGTGAAAAGACAAAAGACAACTACACTTACACAGGTGTAGAAGACTGTGAAATGATGGCATTCATCCCTGGCGGCGGTGCCAAAGCCTGTTCCTACGGATGTATGGGATTCGGAAGCTGCGTAAAAGCCTGTCCGTTTGATGCGATCCATATCGTGAACGGTGTTGCAGTCGTAGACCGTGATGCATGTAAAGCCTGCGGTAAATGTATCGCAAAATGTCCGCATCATCTGATCGAGCTTGCACCATACGAGCAGAAGACTTTCGTAGGCTGCAGCTCCCATGCTAAAGGCAAGGCTGTTACAACTGCCTGTGAACTTGGATGTATCGGATGTAAGAAGTGTGAGAAGACCTGTCCGAACGGTGCGATCACTGTTACAGACTTCTGTGCACACATCGATTACGACAAATGTACAAACTGTGGTGCATGTAAAGAAGCATGCCCGAGAAAAGTTATTCTCTAAAACCCCATATCATATGAATAAGATCCCGGCCGTGAGAGGCAATGCTTCTCCGGCCGGGATCTTTTCGAATAGATGTTTGCTTTTTGCTTTTTGTTATGTTATGATTGAAAAACAGGAAAAAATTTTGATTAGAGCAGGAGTAGAGTTTGCATGATTTCATTCATTTGCGGCCAGGTGGCAGATACAACAGAGAATTCTGTGATCATAGAGACAGGCGGGATCGGGTATGAGGTTTTTATGACAGGGACAGCGATTGAGCAGGTGGTCCGCATGGAAGGTAAGGTGAAAGTCCATACGTATTTCCATGTGCGTGAGGATGCCATGCAGTTATATGGTTTCTGGAACAAAGATGATCTTCAGATGTTCCGGCTTCTTCTTGGTGTCAACGGGATCGGACCGAAGGCTGCACTGGGGGTCCTGGCAGGACTTACTTCTGATGAACTTCGGTTCGCGGTACTCTCCGATGATGTCAAGACCCTCTCCAAGGCACCTGGGATCGGTAAGAAGACCGCCCAGAAATTGATCCTTGAACTGAAAGATAAACTGAAACTGGAGGATGCGTTTGAGAAGAAACTGGCACATGAGCAGGAGGCAGCAGTCCTTGCCGGTGCAGACTTCCATGATGGACACCAGGAGGCAGTGGAAGCCCTGACAGCACTTGGCTACAGCAGTTCCGAAGCACTCAAGGCAGTCCGCAGAGTCACAGATGTAGACCCGGGCGATGTGGAAGCAATCCTCAAGGCCGCCCTCAAACAATTATAATGGAGTAATGATATAAATGGAAAAAAGAATGATCACAACAGATGTGACAGAGGAGGATCTGCCTCTGGAGGGAAACCTCCGCCCACAGACTCTCGATGAATACATTGGTCAGGAAAAAACCAAAAACACACTCAAGATCTATATAGAAGCCGCGAAACAGAGACACGATGCCCTCGACCATGTTTTGTTTTACGGACCTCCGGGACTTGGTAAGACCACTTTATCCGGGATCATTGCCAATGAGATGGGCACTCATATGAAGGTAACATCCGGCCCGGCGATCGAGAAACCGGGCGAGATGGCGGCAATCCTTAATAATCTTCAGGAGGGGGATATCCTCTTCGTGGATGAGATCCATCGTCTGAACCGTCAGGTGGAGGAAGTTCTTTACCCGGCGATGGAGGATTTTGCGATTGACATTATGATTGGGAAGGGAGCTTCCGCCAGATCTATCCGTCTTGATCTTCCGAAGTTCACTCTGGTCGGTGCGACAACAAGAGCGGGACTTCTTTCCGCGCCGCTCCGCGACCGTTTTGGGGTGATGCACCATCTGGAATTTTATAATAAGGAAGAACTTCAGACGATCATCCTTCGTTCAGCAGATGTCCTTGGTGTTGAGATCGATACCAGAGGTGCGGCAGAGATCGCCAAGCGTTCCAGAGGAACCCCGCGTCTTGCAAACCGCCTTCTCAAGAGAGTCCGTGATTTTGCACAGGTCAAATACGATGGAAAGATCACTTATGATGTAGCTTCTTTTGCGCTGGATCTTCTTGAGGTGGATCAATATGGACTGGACAAGATTGACCGGAGGATACTCAAGACACTGATCGTAAACTTCCAGGGAGGACCGGTTGGTCTGGAGACTCTGGCGGCAGCGATCGGGGAGGATGCAGGCACTCTGGAGGATGTTTATGAGCCATATCTTCTGCAAAATGGCTTCCTCAACAGGACCCCGAGAGGTCGTACAGCGTCCGCACTTGCCTATAAGCATCTCGGAATTGAAAGAAATTCGTAAAAATTCCTATACATTTTTACAAAATTCGATTATAATGGAGTACAGACAAGGCGTGAAGAGCATTACTACGCCATAGATTTGTAAAAATCTGGTCGGCTTCCGTTATGGAAGAAGGATGAAAGTTTAAGATACGGGAGGCTTGTTATGGCAGTCAAAAATACGGCGCAGGTAGTCATCGGAGGGAAGATCATAACTCTTGGTGGTTACGAATCTGAAGAGTATTTCCAGAAAGTGGCATCATATATAAATAACAAAATGTCTGAATTGAGCGAAATGCCGGGATATTCCCGTCAGCCGATGGAGACAAAGCACACCCTGCTCAGCCTGAATGTTACAGATGATTATTTCAAGGCAAAGAAGCAGGCAGAGATCTTTGAGCAGGATCTTCAGCAGAAGGACCAGGAGATGTATGAATTAAAGCATGAACTGATCGCACTCCGCATGAAGATAGAAGAAACAGAGAAGAAAGAACAGGATGCCAGAACACAGAAGGAACTTCTCGAAGGGAAGGTCAAGGAACTGGAAGAAGAGATAGATAAGTTGCTTAAGTAAGAGTAGGGAGGGGATTGCTTCGGTAGTCCTCTTTATTTGTTACAGAATGATCAGATGAAAGGAAAATCTCATTTGAAGAAACAGGAAATAGAATTACTTTCACCGGCAGGTTCCTATGAGGGATTCGAGGCTGCGATCGGAGCCGGTGCAGATGCAGTTTATGTAGGCGGACCGGATTTCGGGGCAAGAGCTTACGCGCAGAATTTTACACAGGAAGAACTGATCCGTGCGATCCGGACAGCGCACATTCATGGCAGGAAGCTGTATCTCACAGTAAATACACTGCTTAAGAACCGTGAGATCAGGGAAAAACTTTTTGATTCCCTGAAACCGCTGTATGAGGCGGGACTGGATGCGGTCATTGTTCAGGATCTTGGCGTTTTTCAGTTCATCCGCAGAAATTTTCCGGACATGCATATCCATGCCAGCACACAGATGGCAGTTACCGGACCGGAGGGAATGAAATTCCTTGAGGAACAGGGAGCGGCACGTGTCGTTGCTGCCAGGGAATTAAGCCTTGAGGAACTGGCTGCCATGCATAAGAAAAGTAGTATTGAGATCGAAGCGTTTGTCCATGGGGCTCTTTGCTACAGTCTGTCCGGGCAGTGCCTGATGAGCAGCATCCTCGGAGGCAGGAGCGGCAACCGTGGAAGATGCGCACAGCCATGCAGGCTTCCTTACCAGGTCCGTAAGGGAGAAGACAGGAAATTTCCGAAGACAGAGGATTTGTGCCCTCTGAGTCTTAAGGATATCTGTACACTGGATATTCTACCGGAGATCGTAGAAGCGGGTGTGATGTCGCTCAAGATTGAGGGAAGAATGAAACAGCCGGGATATACAGCCGGGGTGACAGGTATGTATCGGAAATATCTGGACATATTGTTAGAGAACAGACAAAATTATCAGGTGACAGACAAAGACAGGAAATATCTTTTGGATATCTTCAACAGAGGCGGTTCCTGCACGGGCTATTATAAGCAGCACAACGGTCCGTCCATGATGGCATTCTCCAATGAGAAGAAGACCGGCGGCGTATCCGGAGAACTTACGAAATGTAAGGAGAAGATCACCGGAAGCCTGATGCTTTACCCGGAGAGCCCGGCAATCCTGCAGGTTTCCTGCGGGGACAGGCAGGTGGTGGTTTCCGATGGAGAAGTCCAGTTTGCCAAGGAACATCCGATGTCAGAGGAGCGTATCCGCAAACAGATGGAGAAACTGGGAAATACTGAATTTGAATGGGAATCCCTGGATATCCAGATGGATGGAAATATCTTTGTTCCGGTGAAACTTCTCAATGAACTCAGGAGAAACGCTCTGGCAGCATTGGAAGAAGAACTCTGTGCGCCGATGTACCGGAAAGCAGCGGACAGACCAGTGTTTGCCACAATGGAAGGGAGTCCTGCCGGAAAGAATGGCAGTATACCAGGCATATTCATATCCTGCGAAACGATGGAGCAGGCAGAGACAGCATGGCAGAGAGATGAAGTTCAGGGATTGTATCTTCCATATTTTGTTATGGAGCAGGCAATGGCCAGGGGCATTCAGAACCAGAAAGAACTGTATCTTGCATTTCCTTATATCGCCAGAGAACAGGCACCGGAGCATTTTTTTGAGACTGCTTTAAGGTGGCTTGAGGAAGGAATGAAGGGATTTCTTGTGAGAAATCTGGAATCCTATGGAATGCTGAAAAAACAGGGCCTTGAGAAATCTGCGGTTCTGGATACAACGATGTATACCTGGAATAACGAAGCCGTCGATTTCTGGGAGAAACAGGGCATTCTTAAGAATACGGTACCTCTGGAACTGAAAGAAGCGGAAATGCGTCACAGAGATAACAGGAACAGTGAGCTTATCGTATATGGATATATTCCATTGATGCAGTCAGCGCAGTGCGTCCGCAAAAATATCGCTTCCTGTGATATGTACGAGGGCAGTATGGTCCTGAAGGACAGATACGACAAGGAATTTACAGCAGTCTGTGTCTGCCACCCATGGAAAACAGGAACTACAAAAACAAAAGAACGCTGCTATAATATAATCTATAACAGTCTGCCGTATGGACTTCTTAAGGAGTCGAAGCAGGTGCTTGCACTTGGGATGCAGTCCTTACGTATTTCCCTGACTATGGAGACAGCTAAGGAAACAGAGCAGATTCTGGATGAATTTCTGGGGGTATATTATCATAACCGTATACCTGCCGAAAGGAACTTTACCAAAGGACATTTTAAAAGAGGAGCCGAGTAGGGGCATATGATCAATGTAATAGTAGAATTATCCAAATACACCATCCTGACGCTGATGATCGTCTATACGTTTCATTGTTTTTATACCGTGCGTCAGCCGGATGAAGAGGAGAGGAATGAGCTTCTGCGTCAGCAGCTTATCCTGATCTTTTTTATCGACTTCACTGCGTTTCTTGTGATCTACCTCAAGACGTTTGATTACAAGGTGGTACGTTTTTATATAGAAATGCAGATCTTTTTTGCAGTGATCCAGATCCTGTACAGAGTCTTGTACAAGAAAGCATCATTGCTGCTTCTGAATAATATGTGCATGCTTTTGAGTGTTGGATTTATCATGCTGTGCCGTCTTGACATCACGATGGCTACCAAGCAGCTTCTTGTTGCGGCCGGTGCCAGTGCTGTTGCGCTTGCAATACCGGTCATGATCCGTAAGATGCGTTTTCTTCGCAAACTGACCTGGATATATGCAGGAATAGGCGTTGTACTTCTGGGGGCTGTATTTCTTCTGGCCAGAACCAGCTATGGAGCGAAGTTGACACTTTTGGGTGTGCAGCCATCAGAGGCGATCAAGATTACCTTTGTATTCTTTATGGCATCATTTTTGTCCAGAGATACCAGTCTTAAAGCTGTGGTACAGGTATCGGCAGTTGCAGCTTTCCATGTGGGGATACTGGTGCTTTCCAGGGACCTTGGAAGTGCCGTGATCTTTTTTGTGGCTTATCTGGTCATGGTCTATGTATCTACCAGAAATGTCGGATATCTGGGACTTGGACTTGTAGGCGGAAGCGGGGCAGCAGTGGTCGCCTATCATCTGTTTGGACATGTCAGACAGAGAGTCAGCGCATGGAAGGATCCGATGGCAGTTTACCAGAACGAGGGCTACCAGATCGTACAGTCGCTGTTTGCGATCGGAACTGGCGGCTGGTTCGGCATGGGACTCTGCCAGGGCTCACCGGAGTCCATTCCGGTTGTTAAGAATGACTTTATCTTCAGCGCGATCTGCGAGGAACTGGGAGGGATTTTTGCAATCTGCCTGATCCTGGTGTGCATGAGTTTCTTCCTGATGATCGTCAATATCGCGCTGCGTATCATCAATCCTTTTTATAAGCTGATCGCACTGGGACTTGGAACAGAATATGCTTTTCAGGTGTTCTTAACGATCGGTGGTGCTACCAAATTTATCCCTATGACAGGTGTTACCCTTCCGCTGGTAAGTTACGGAGGAAGTTCTCTTCTGAGCACGATCCTCATGCTGGCGATCATTCAGGGACTGTATATTTTGAGAGAAGACGAGGACGAGGAATTTGAGAAACGAAGAAAAGAAGCGTTACAGAGAATCAGAGCAAGAGAGGAGATCGGCGAAAGAACGCGCCGTATCTAAGAGCCGCAGAGCAAGAAATAAGGAATATACATTTGTATCTGTCTTCTTTGTGCTTATTTTTCTGGGACTGGCGGGATATCTTGTTTATTTCAATGCCGTAAAGAGCGACAGTTTTATCAACAGTCCTTACAATACAAGACAGGATACATTTGCAGACAGAGTTGTGCGCGGAAGCATCATATCTTCCGACGGAGAGGTACTTGCACAGACAAATGTCAGTGAAGATGGAACAGAGGAACGGTCTTATCCATATTCCAATATTTTTGCACATGTTGTCGGATATGATACCAATGGAAAAAGCGGACTGGAATCAGAGGCAAACTTCCAGCTTCTGAGTTCCCATGAATTTTTCCTGACCCAGATCAGAAATGAATTTGCCGGTGCGAAGAATGTCGGGGATACGGTCGTCTCCACTTTGAATGCGGATCTCCAGACAACGGCATACAATTCTCTTGGTGACAGGAGAGGTGCTGTTGTAGTATTGCAGCCATCTACGGGAAAAATCCTTGCGATGGTCAGCAAGCCGGACTTTGATCCGAATACGATCGCTGCAAACTGGGAACAGCTTGTAAATGATGAGACAAACAGCAGTCTTCTGAACCGTGCGACGATGGGACAGTATCCTCCGGGATCTACGTTCAAGATCGTCACAGCGCTGACTTATCTGCGACAGAATGGGACTTTTAATGGATTTTCCTATGACTGCCAGGGAAGCATCACGAAAGAAGACCATACGATCCGGTGTTATGGCGGGACCGTCCATGGGCAGGAGGATTTTTATACTGCATTTGCAAAATCCTGTAACTGTGCATTTGCGGAGATGGGAACCCAGCTTGGCGGTGATGCACTCCTTAAAACAAGCGAGGATCTTTTGTTTAACCAGAAACTTCCACTGAATTCTTACAGGAAGAGTTCCTTTACTCTGAATGGAAACTCCGGGGTTCCGCTTACGATGCAGACTTCTATCGGTCAGGGAAATACTCTGGTATCTCCGATGCATATGGCGCTGATCACAAGTTCCGTTGCCAATGGAGGTGTTTTGATGAAACCGTACCTGATCGACAAAGTGCAGAATGCACAGGGGGATGAGATCGACACCACAGAGCCGACAGCATATAAACGTCTGATGACAGACAATGAGGCGGCACTTCTCGGCGAGCTGATGAAAGGTGTTGTACAGAATGGTACAGCTTCTTCTCTGAATGGAAGAGGTTATACGGTAGCTGGTAAGACAGGTTCTGCAGAATATAACGAAAGCGGCGCCAGTCATTCCTGGTTTGTCGGCTATTCCAATGTTGATGATCCAGATATCGTGGTTTCCATCATTGTAGAGGATGGAGGAACAGGAAGTGAGGCAGCAGTGCCGATCGCAGCAGATATTTTTGATGCATATTATTTTGATTAAGTGAACGACGATTAAGGTTGCCAGTTTGTCCAAAAAGAGTTATACTATTAACAGTTCAGTGTATGAAACTTACAGTTACTGTGAACGGAGTGAACAGTAACAACTCACACGCAGTACAGGAGGAAATTGCAACATGATAGAAGCAACGAGCTGTGGCGGTGTGGTAATTTATCGTGGCAAGATACTGGCACTTTACAAGTCTTATAAGAACCGTTATGAAGGCTGGGTGCTGCCAAAGGGAACTGTAGAACCAGGTGAGACGCATATTCAGACAGCACTTCGGGAAGTGCAGGAAGAATCTGGCGTGAAGGCTACCGTAGTCAAGTATATCGGCAAGAGCCATTATAATTTCACAGTTCCGGAGGATATCGTTACAAAGGAAGTACATTGGTATCTGATGACGGCTGATAATTATCATAGCAGACCTCAGAGAGAAGAGTTTTTTGTAGATTCCGGGTATTACAAATTCCATGAGATCTATCATCTGCTTCGTTTCTCGAATGAGAAGCAGATCGTGGAGAAGGCTTACCAGGAATATCTGGAACTACGGAGTCAGGGACTCTGGGGCAAACAGCGCAGAGATTGAGCATAACTGTTTGGATTCTCTGCATGGAAGATGTACAATAGGGCTGTGTTTCTGACGCAGCCCTGTTTAGATTCCGAAAAAAAGGAAATCCTCTATAATAACAGCCGAAGGAGAAGCAAGCGATGCTGAAATGGTGTAAGGATCTTCGCATTGGCGAGGGCGTAAAGAAAGCAGATAAGATCCGTCGTAAACTGAATCATGGGAAGATCGTGCCGGGTGTCTATCTTATCACTTTTTCAGAAAATCCACGGAACCTTCTGGAGATCATACCGGCTCTGACAATGATCCAGCAGAGTGCTGCAGACATCTGTCTGGAGATCATCGGACTTGCCGGCGATAAGGACGAGGCTGTGGATATGGTTGTGGAGATCATTCGGGAAGTCTACGATGCGACAGGAGATTTCCGGATAGAAGAATATTGGAAGAACAGGTGATGCCATGCTACATATCTTGTGGATGATCATAAAATTTATACTAATCCTTATAGGGATAATACTGGGGCTGATCCTGCTTGCACTGCTTCTGATCTTATTCTGTCCTGTAAGGTATCGGGCAGAGGGGACGAAGGAGGCCGGTTCCTTTGGCACTGTCAGTGGACGGGCGAAGGTAAGCTGGCTGTTTGGCGGTATCTCATTTCCTCTTGGGTTTCAGAATGGACAGACGGTATCGGATTTCCGGTTATTTGGGATCCCTGTCATGAAAGTCCTGAAGAAACTGAGGAACCGTAAGAACAAGAAGAAAACAGATCCTGACATGGATGATGAGATAGAGTACAGTGAGACTGATGAGGACAGCACCGGAAATGTGACTTATATAGAAGCGAAAGAACTTTCTCAGGATGAGACAAAGCTCAGCCGGGAAGCAGCAGAGACCCCACAGGCATCCTGGCCGGAGATGGAAACATCCGAAGAAGATCTGTCAGATCCGGATATCGAGAAAGAACGCAAATGGCAGCAGACAGCAGAGAAACTTAAGAATCTGTTTTATGATCTGGGGAATAAAGCCAGAAGGATCTGGGACAAAATAAAAGCAGTCTATCGAAGGATCATGGAGATTCCCACAGATCTGGAGAATCTCTCCCGAAAGAAGGATGCGCTTTGTGACAAGATTGACTGGTGGAGGGCATTTATCGGACATCCACGTACACAGAAAGCCATATCTCTTGTCAAAACCAGGGCATTTCGTCTTTTGCGGCATGTATTTCCGACGAAAGTGGAGGGAGAACTTGTATTTGACTGCACAGATCCGTCGATCACGGGCTCTGTACTTGCAGTCCTTGGAATGACGATCCCGCTTCACAGAAACTGTATCCGTGTCATGCCGCTTTTTGAGAACCGGAATGTTCTCTATGGAAATGTGAATCTGAAGGGCAGAGTATACGGGATCATGCTGGTCAAAACAGCCATAGAGCTGTATTTTGATAAAAATATAAAATACGTCATCAGACGATGGAAACATAAATAAAGGAGGACTGGTGTTATGTCAGGTGAAAACAATTTTAAGGATACTGTAAATTCTCTTTTTAAAGGAATGGACGCATTTATTTCTGCCAAGACGGTTGTCGGAGATGCGATTCATGTCGGAGATACGATCATCCTTCCGCTGGTGGATGTTTCCTTCGGTGTAGGAGCAGGAGCTTTCGAGGGTGACAAGAAGAGCAACGGCGGTGGTGGAATGACCGGTAAACTGACCCCGAGTGCCGTCCTGGTCATCCAGAATGGAACTACCAAACTCGTCAATGTCAAGAATCAGGACGGACTCACCAAAGTCCTTGATATGGTTCCGGATTTTGTAGACAGATTTGCCTCTGGATTCGGCAAGAGTGATGACACAGAAAGTGAGACAGAGATTTAAATAAAAAGTAAGAGATAGATCAAAGAGCTTTATCGTGCAGGTGCGGTAAAGCTTTTTGTATTCCACAGGGATTTTTGGCATAAGATATTATGAGACCATAAGATGAGGGTAAGAGTTGTGGGAAGACTTCTGGGATTGATGATTTTCTGCATAGGGATAGGAATTGTGATCGGCATGCTGATACAGGAGAATGTGGTCATTATTGTCACAGCCGGGCTTTGCCTTCTCTGTGGTTATCATATGTTCTGCCATTAACAATAAAAACAGATGTTTTACAGCTTTGTTTATTGTAAAACGAAAAAGAGGCACGGGAAAATTCCCGTGCCCTGCTTGGTCGTTCATACATAATTCGGAATTATGCTCTCTCAACTTTTCCGGATCTCAGACAAGAAGTACATACATACATCTTCTGTGCACCGCCGTTAGCTGTTTTAACTTTAACGGATTTTACATTGGATTTCCACATTTTATTGGATCTTCTATGGGAATGACTTACATTATTTCCGAAATAAGCACCTTTTTCACAAACTGCGCATTTAGCCATGATAGCACCTCCTTGACGCTTTTTTTCAACAGATTTTATTCTACCAGATGAAGCCAGTTTTTGCAAGTAAAAAAAACAGAAAATCGCAAAATATTATTCAGAACATCCAAAACAGGCCGAAACATAGCTGTTTTCAGACAATATTTGCTATATGAGCAGAACCGGATGTACAGATATGATTTCTTGTGAAAACTCCAAAAGTGCTATGAAAGAGCGTAGAAAAGTAAAAAACAAATGAAATAATGTCTTATTTAAAGAAAAATCGATAAAAACAAAAGATAATTAAAAAATAATAATAAAATCTCTTGAATTACAGAGATAACAATGTTATTATAGATTTAAGAAATACATCTGTTTTTGTCTATGGCAATGCTGCCGTCTGTTTTTTCTAGAAACATTTCAGAAATCCCTGTTTTTCATCGGATCAGATCAAAAGCAGGGAGCTGAAATATCAAGAAGAAAAATGATATCGTGTATAAGCTGGCTGGAGATCAAATCCGACCAGCTTCTTTTTATATTAGAAATCATGAGAACAGCCCACATCGAAATTAAACATTGTCTTATCCAAAAAAACGGGTTATAATACATTTATATAATAATTTTTTATGGAGGTCACTATATGAATGGACGTATAGATTCCGGCTTAGGGCAGATCGTCATTGATACAGACGTTATTGCTACCTATGCGGGCAGTGTGGCAGTTGAATGTTTCGGGATCGTAGGAATGGCAGCAGTCAGCATGAAGGACGGACTGGTCAAGCTGCTTCGTATGGAAAGCCTGAAACATGGTATCAGTGTCAAGATCACAGAGGACAACAAGATCCGCCTGAATTTCCATGTGATTGTAGCGTATGGCGTAAATATCAGTACGATCGCCGATAACCTTGTCAGCAATGTGAAGTACAAAGTAGAGGATTTCACTGGCATGGAGATCGACAAGATCAATATTTACGTAGAAGGCGTTCGCGCAATAGACTAAGGAATCAGAGGAGGAACATGTGTTGAATATAAAAACCATCGATGCCAGTGTGCTTTCCAGAATGTTCCTGGCAGGAGCCAAGAATCTGGAAGCGAAGAAAGAATGGATCAATGAATTAAACGTATTTCCGGTACCAGACGGAGATACAGGAACCAATATGACAATGACGATCATGTCAGCAGCTGCAGAGGTAAGCGCACTGACAGATCCGGATATGGAGACCCTTGCCAAGGCGATCTCTTCCGGTTCTCTCCGTGGAGCCAGAGGAAACTCAGGTGTTATCCTTTCCCAGTTACTTCGAGGATTCACCAAGAGCGTCAAGAAAGCTAAGGAACTCGATGCACTTGCAGTTGCAGCAGCTATGGACCGTGCAGTAGAGACTGCGTACAAGGCAGTTATGAAACCGAAGGAAGGAACCATCCTTACCGTAGCCAGAGAAGCAGCACTCAAGGCAGCAGAGATCGCTCCGGAAGCAGAGGAACTGCAGCCGTTTTTTGAGGAAGTTTTTGCACATGCAGAGGCAACTCTGGCAAAGACACCGGAGATGCTTCCTGTTCTTAAGGAAGCAGGTGTTGTAGACTCAGGCGGACAGGGTCTCCTTGAAGTCTTAAGAGGCGCTATTGACGGCTTCCTCGGCAAAGAAATAGATTATTCCGACTTTGAGAAGACCGCGGGACCGGCAGTGACCAAGATCTCTCCACAGGCAGAGGCTGATATCAAATTCGGTTACTGTACAGAGTTCATCATCCTTCTGGACAAACCACTTCCGATCGAAGAAGAACACAAATTTAAAGAATTCCTGACTTCCATCGGTGATTCCATCGTTCTCGTTGCAGATGATGAGATTGTCAAAGTCCATGTACACACAAATCATCCAGGACAGGCGATCGAGCGTGCACTGACTTACGGAGCACTTTCTCGCATGAAGATCGACAACATGCGCGAAGAGCACCAGGAAAAACTTATCAAAGACGCAGAGAAACTTGCCAAACAGCAGGCAGAAGAAGAGAAGAAACAGGAACCAGCGAAGGAAGTCGGCTTCATTGCAGTGTCCGCAGGTGACGGACTCACAGACATCTTCAAAGAACTTGGTGTAGACTACCTGATCGAGGGCGGTCAGACCATGAACCCAAGTACCGAGGACATGCTGAACGCGATCGACAAAGTCAACGCCAAGGCAATCTACATCTTTCCTAATAATAAGAACATCATCCTTGCAGCAAACCAGGCAAGAGATCTTACCGAGGACAAGAAGATCATCGTTGTTCCGACCAAGACAGTTCCGCAGGGAGTTACTGCTCTCATCAGCTACGTACCGGAGAAGTCTCTCGAAGAAAACACCGAAGAGATGACCGAAGCGATCGCAAGAGTTAAGACAGGTCAGATCACCTATGCAGTCAGAGATACCAGAATCGAGGATAATGAGATCCATGAGGGAGATATCATGGGTATCGGTGACAAGGGAATCCTTGCAGTAGGCAGCGGCAAAGAAAAGGTCGCAGAGGATACGGTAGCAGCCATGATGACAGATGATGCAGAGGTTATCAGTGTTTATTATGGTGCAGATGCTTCCGAGGAGAAGGCAGAGGAACTTGCAGCCACTCTGGAAGAGAAATATCCGGACTGTGAAGTAGAAGTAAACTATGGCGGACAGCCGATCTATTATTACATCATTTCTGTTGAGTAGGACAAATGGCACAGAGTTTAAGAACCCTAAAAGGTGTAGGAGAGAAGACAGAGAAGCTTTTCCAGAAGGTTGGAATCTATGATACTGACGATCTCCTGCACTACTATCCAAGAAATTATGATGAATATGAAACGCCGGTAGATATCGCAGAACTTAAGGAGGGGACGGTGCAGGCCGTCTCCGCTGCGGTATGTTCCGGCGTTTATGTTAATTCCGTGAGAGGCAGACAGATCATCTCTGTAAACATTGCTGATCAGAGCGGGAAATTCCCTGTAGTCTGGTTCAATCTTCCATATCTCAAGAAAACCCTCAGGAAAGGAAGCTGGTTCGTTTTCCGAGGCAGGATCGTGCGCAAACAGGGAAAGCTTGAGATGGAACATCCGGAGATCTTCACTCCGTCAGCGTATGAGGAGATCCTTCACAATCTCCAGCCGATATACGGATTGACGGCAGGACTTTCCAACAAAACCGTTGTCAAAATGGTCACACAGCTTCTGGAAGATCTGCCCATGCAGAGTGAGTATCTTCCGGAAGAACTCAGAGAACGTTACGGACTCGCAGATGTCAATTATGCTCTCAAAACCATACATTTCCCGAAGAACAAAGAGGAACTTCTGGTATCCAGGAAACGTCTTGTTTTTGATGAATTTCTTCTCTTTATTCTTTCTGTGAGAAGAATGAAGGAAAAAGCAGAGGAGACACCGAACTGCTTTCCGGTCAAAGAAACCTGGCTGACAGAGGAAGTCATCGAGCGGCTTCCCTATTCACTTACAAATGCACAGCTCAATGCCTGGCATGAGATCGAACGCGACCTCGCCGGAAGAACGATGATGTCCCGGCTTGTACAGGGGGACGTTGGAAGCGGCAAGACGATCCTCGCATTTCTCGCGATGTTTCTTGTGGCAGACAATGGTTATCAGGCGGCACTGATGGCCCCGACAGAAGTCCTTGCAAGGCAGCATTACGAAGGCTTTCTGAAACTGATGGAAGAACAGGGACTTTCTTTTCCGACCATTCTTCTGACCGGTTCTGATACGGCAAAAGAAAAACGCATCGCCTACGAGCGCATTGCTTCCGGAGAAGCTTCTATCATCATCGGTACGCATGCGCTGATCCAGGAAAAAGTCGAATACGCAAACCTTGCCCTGGTCATTACAGATGAGCAGCACCGTTTCGGTGTCAAACAGAGGGAAGCCCTGACAACGAGAGGAAATCCGCCGAATGTCCTTGTCATGAGCGCAACGCCGATCCCGAGAACACTGGCGATCATTCTTTACGGAGATCTTGATATCTCCGTGATCGATGAACTTCCGGCAAAGCGTCTCCCGATCAAAAACTGCGTTGTCAATACTTCATACCGCCCCAAAGCCTACTCTTTCATAGAGAAGCAGGTACGAGAAGGCAGACAGGCATACGTTATCTGTCCGATGGTAGAAGAGAGCGAGGAAATGGAAGCCGAAAATGTTCTCGACTATACACAGAAACTCAAGGAAAACCTTCCATCCGACATTCGGATCGAATACCTCCACGGTAAGATGAAACCCAAAGAAAAGAACCGCGTGATGGAATCTTTTGCAGCCGGTGAGATCCAGGTGCTTGTCTCGACAACCGTTGTTGAGGTAGGTGTGAACGTGCCGAATGCCACCGTCATGATGGTCGAAAATGCCGAACGTTTTGGCCTGGCACAGCTTCATCAGCTCCGTGGCCGTGTAGGACGTGGAGAATACCAGTCTTACTGCATTTTTATCCAGGGAAATCAGGACCAGATCTCGAAACGTCTGGAGATCTTGAACAAATCAAACGATGGATTTTATATCGCAGGCGAAGACCTCAAACTCCGCGGTCCCGGCGACCTGTTCGGAATCCGCCAGAGTGGTGACATGGAATTTCGGATCGGTGATATCTACAACGATTCCACGATTCTCAAAGAAGCCAGCGAAGCGGCAGAAGAGATCCTTTCCCTGGATCCGGAACTTGATCTTGAACAGCACAGATTTTTGAGAGAACGGATGGAAAATTACGGACAAAATGAGACAGAAAACATCGCCCTCTAAAAAGAAAATATTGCCAAACCCAGTAAAACGTGGTATTTTAGTACCGTAAAAAATATTTTTCACCTTGTAAGGAGGCTATTATGGCTACAAGAACAACGACAAAAAAGGCAGAACCTAAGACAACAACTGCAAAGACGGCTATCGAAAAAGAGGCTCCTGCAAAACTCGCTGCAGAACCGGAAACAAAAGAGCCGGTCAAAGCAACAGTAACCGAGAAAACAACTGAAGAAGTAAAAGCACCTGCAAAGAAGACAACCAGAAAGAGAACTGCTGCCAAGAAGACAACCGAAGAAAAGACAACAGAGAAGAAGACCACTGCAAAGAAAACAACCAGAAAAGCAGCTGCAAAGAAAGCAGAAGCAAATGCAGAAGTATTCGTACAGTGGCTTGGCAAAGAGATATATGCAAAAGATGTTGTTGAAAGCATCAAAAAGATCTGGACAGAAGAGATGGGCAGAAAAGAATCAGAACTTGAAGACTTAAAAGTATATATCAAACCAGAAGACAATGGGGCACACTATGTCATCAATGGTGATATTACAGGATTTCTTGGATTATAAGAACAATAAAAAGCTCAGATGATCTGTTCATCTGAGCTTTTTGACCCTTTCAGGCAGAGAGATAAAGATTAATACTGACCGCCCTGGCTTCCGGAAGACATCTGTCTTTCCTGCTGCTCGATCATTTTTTTAACCATATATCCGCCGACAGAACCATTCTGTTTGGAGGTAAGGTTTCCGTTGTATCCATCTGTGAGCGGTACACCTAATTCATTTGCTACTTCGAATTTAAAACGGTCCAGTGCGCCTTTTGCTTCCGGTACGACTGCTTTGTTAGAAGAAGTATTGTTTGACATAATTTATTCCTCCTTGGTTGTTGTTGTGTTTGTGTTACAATGCTAGTATGCGGATTTATCAAAATAATACACTGGAAGTTACCGTATAATCTGCCAGAAAAATGAAAATATTAAATTTCTATGAATTGTGTATAAATTTGAAAGATTTAATTGCACTTTTTTTGGCAACTTGTTATAATAAACAAAATAAGTGTTACTGTTCACTACCTTCGCAGTAACAAATAAGCTTAAAACTAAAAAACCAGTAATGTATTGGTGAAAATGGAGAGATGAACGATGAATTTAGGAATCATTGCACACAACAGCAAAAAGGTACTTATCGAAGATTTCTGTATCGCCTACAAGAATATTCTCGCCAAGCATGAGGTTTATGCTACCGGAACAACCGGAAGGCGGATTGAGGAAGCCACAAACCTTCATGTGCATAAGTTTCTTGCAGGAAGTATAGGCGGAGATAAGCAATTTATGGAAATGGTAGAACGACAGGATCTTGACATGGTCATTCTGTTTTACAATCCGGTCATGATGGATCCGAAGGAACCGGACATTCACGCCATCGTTATGAGGTGTGATCAATATAATATACCGGTCGCTACGAATATCGCAACGGCAGAACTTCTGATTCTCGGACTTGCACGCGGCGACCTGGATTGGAGACTGAATCTGAAATGAGAGTAATCGCTGGAACTGCCAGACGTCTTGCACTCAAGACAGTGCCTGGCATGGAAACAAGACCAACTACAGACAGAATCAAGGAGACTCTGTTTAATATTCTGCAGCCGTACATTCCGGACAGCACCTTCCTGGATCTTTTCAGTGGAAGCGGCGGGATCGGGATCGAGGCACTCAGCAGAGGCGCAGAACATGCGACCTTCGTTGAGAAAAATCCCAAGGCATGCGCCTGCATCCGGGAAAATCTTGCATTTACAAAGCTGGCTGAACATGGTAAACTGCTGAACATGGATGTACTGCAGGCTCTTCGTTCTATGGAAGGGCAGGCTGCATTCGACTGTATTTTTATGGATCCACCGTATAAGAATGAGCTGGAGAGACAGGTGCTGGAGTATCTGAAGGACAGCTCCCTCGCGGATGAGGATACCCTGATCATCGTTGAGGCAGACCTTCATACGGACTTCTCTTATGTGGAAGAACTTGGCTATGAACTGAGCCGGTCCAAAGAATACAAGACCAATAAGCATATTTTTTTGCACAAAAGAAAGTGAGAAATACCTATGGTAACAGCAGTTTATCCGGGAAGTTTTGATCCGGCAACCTATGGTCATCTGGATGTCATCAGGCGTGCAAGCGTATCTTTTGACAGAGTTGTAGTCGGGGTTTTGCAGAATTCTGCAAAAAGTCCGTTGTTTTCTGTGGAAGAACGTGTTAATATATTAGAAAAGGCGACCAGAGATATCCCGAATGTGATTATCAAGCCATTTGACGGACTTTCTGTGAACTTTGCCAGAGAGAACCAGGCCCAGGTCATTGTACGTGGGCTTCGTGCGGTTACTGATTTTGAGTATGAGCTTCAGATGGCTCAGACCAACCGCGTTCTGGCTCCGGATGTAGATACCGTATTCCTGACCACGAGTCTGGAGTACGCTTATGTAAGCTCCACCATTATGAAGGAAGTAGCCCGATTTGGAGGAGATTTATCCAGTTTTGCACCGGCAGAGATCATTCAGGAACTACTCCTGAAGATGCAGGAAAAAGACAAAATATAAGGAGAATGTACTATGAGCAGCAGAATTGAACAGCTTATCGACGAAATCGATGAATTTATAGAAGGCTGTAAATTTCAGCCTTTATCAGCAACCAAGATCGTTGTAAATAAAGAAGAGATGGAAGAGTACTTAAGAGAACTTCGTCTTAAGACTCCGGATGAGATCAAGAGATATCAGAAGATCATCAGCAACAAGGATGCGATCCTTGAGGATGCACAGGCCAAGGCGGATGCCCTGATCGCAGATGCACAGACCAAGGCACAGGAGCTCGTTACACAGCACGAGATCATGCAGAAGGCTTACGCACAGGCAAATGAGACCATCAACGCTGCTAACAAGCAGGCACAGGAGATTCTGGATTCCGCTACACAGGATGCCAACAGCATTCGTCTGAGCGCGATCACTTACACAGATGACATGATGGCAAACATCGGATCTGTCCTGAACCAGACACTGGAAGACGCAGGCGGCAAATACAAGACTTTCATCGACTCTCTGCAGAGCTGTCTGGAAGTTGTAAACCACAATCGCCAGGAGCTGGCACCTCAGACAGCACAGGCAGCAGCGATCACAGGTTCTTACCATGACGAACCTGCCAAGGAAGCTGAGGATGACAATCTCTTAGATGATCTTGGCGAAGAATAAGAATAGTAGTATGACGATCAGCGCATTCACAAGCTTGGATGCGAGATAGGGAAGCAGGGAGAGTTCTTCTGTCACGAGGCTTCGTGTTTGTGCAGTGATGCAGGCACCGCCGAGTACGACAGTGACCAGGGCACAGAGATATTTTATTTCCGGGTTCAGATCTGAGAGTGCGAGACTGTGAAGCCCGGTAGTCATTTCCAGGAGGCAGAACAGCACATACGAAAGTATGGACTGACTTTTCCAGAAATGACGTACACAGGCAGTCAGGATCGAGAACATAAGAATATACCCGCCCAGTTTGGTGATCGTTTCGAAACCGTTCATAATAGAGGCATCCAGTATGGCTCCCGGAGAGCTGTCAGAGGATGTCTCTTTTTTTGATGTGTATATCGGGGAGAAGCCAGCAGTGTACCGGCTGCCTGTACGAAAAAACCACAGGCGCATGCACAGCATGGTGAGGAAGGCGGAGCCGAGAAGAAGCGAGAATACCTCTAAAGCAGAGACCTGCCCGTTCATGCAGGTATGTATCAGATAAGAACTGATGAACATGGGACTGGCGTGGTTGGTAAAAGTCAGGAGATACTGTGCTTCCCTGCGGCTGATCTTCCGGCTGGTATAGAGATCGGAAGTAAGTTTGGCTCCCATGGGATAGCCACAGAGCAGTCCAAAAACAATGGCATAAGCTCCGGCAGGAGAAACACCGAAGATTTTTTGCCAGATGGATTCCATGGGGGTTAGGCGCTGACCGATCATATCTGTTCGGATCAGGACTCCAGTCAGGATCATGAAAGGCAATAGCGTCGGCAGCAGGATATTGAGCCAGAGCTGCATTCCTTCCTGTGCGGAAGCTAGACTTTCCCGTGGAAAAAATAAAAGAAACACAAGCAATACGAGACTTACGACGGTATAGAGAATTTTTTTCATAAAAAAATCTTTTTTTCTTTACTATACGAAGTACCCGGGACAAATATGAGGAAAAAATCCAGAAACCCTTGAAATCAAAAAGATTTCTGGGTAAAATAAACTCTAATGCAGTAATAATGGAGGAAATCAAAATGAGAGTTTTAGAAAACTGTGAACCAAAAAGAGTATTTTATTATTTTGAAGAAATCTGTAAGATTCCGCATGGTTCCCGCAATACAAAGCAGATCAGTGATTATCTGGTGAATTTTGCGAAGGATCATGGATTTGATTATGTACAGGATGAACTGAATAACGTTGTCATCTACAAACCTGCAACTGCCGGATATGAGAATGCACCGACTGTGATCCTTCAGGGTCATATGGATATGGTATGCGAGAAACGTCCGGATGTAGAGCATGATTTCGAGAAAGACGGATTGAACCTTTCTGTCAAGGACGGATATGTAAGCGCAAATGGAACCACACTTGGTGGTGATGACGGAATCGCTGTTGCTTATGCACTGGCACTTCTGGACAGCACAGATATCCCGCATCCGGCACTGGAAGTTCTGGTCACTGTAGACGAGGAAATCGGACTTCTTGGAGCAGTAGGACTTGACTGCAGCGTTCTCAAAGGAAAACGTATGATCAACATGGATTCCGAAGCAGAAGGAAGTCTCTGGATCAGCTGTGCAGGCGGTCTTTCCGCAGTCAGCAGCATTCCGGTGAAGAGAGTCGAGGCAGAAGGAAAGAAGATCGGAGTCAAGATCTGCGGACTGATGGGTGGACATTCCGGAGCAGAGATCGACAAGAAACGCGCAAATGCCAACGTTCTTATGGCACGTTTCCTTTACGGACTCAAGAACGAGGCAGATTATGAGATGATTTCTCTTGAGGGCGGTCAGAAGGACAATGCGATCACAAGAGAAGCTGTCGCAGAACTCCTGATCGACAGCGACCAGACAGAAGCAGTCAAAGCTTATGCAGCAAAAGTACAGGAAGGTCTTCGTGAGGAATACGAAGGAAGCGATGCAGGAATCACCATCCAGATCACAGAGGGTGATGTAGAGACAGCAATGGTTCTTTATCCGACCAGCAGAGAGAAGGTTCTCTTCTATCTGATGGAAGTTCCGTTCGGCATCCAGAAGATGAGCGGAAGCATCGAGGGACTGGTAGAGACTTCTACCAATATCGGTATTGTCAAACTTTATGAGGATGAATTCTTTGCAAGCTCCGGTGTCAGAAGTTCCGTAGAGGCAGCAAGAGATGCACTTTCTGACAAGATCCAGTATCTGACAGAGTTCCTTGGCGGCGAGTACACCATCCAGGGTGCTTATCCGGCATGGGAGTACCGCAAGGAATCCCCGCTCCGTGACAAGATGGTATCCGTATACGAAAAAATGTACGGACAGAAACCGGCAGTTGTTGCGATCCATGCAGGACTGGAATGCGGACTTTTCTACAAGAAGATCGAAGGACTTGACTGCGTATCTCTGGGACCAAACATGAAGGACATCCATACTTCAGAGGAAGTTCTGGATATCGCATCCACAGAACGTGTATGGAATTACCTTGTCAAAGTTCTGGAACAGTTAAAAGACTGATAAAACAAAACTAAGTTTCTACGACAGAGGCTTCTGGGCTGTGATCGCCGGGAGCCTCTGTTTTTTGCGTAATAATGATGTAAGAGGGAGAATAGAATAAAAATTGACGATATCGTATAAAGGCAGAATTTCAGGCTCATGAGACGATGGCTCTGGAAAAGTTTCTTCTGTTTTTTTATTCTTACCTGCATCACTGGCAGTCAAAAGATCCTTCTGGAGCGAAGCCGGGCATCGATACTGGATGAAAAAACATGTGAGACAGCTGCGTTTCGGGAGCAGCATCTTCCGACGGAATTATATCGGCAGCTTCGAAACCAGGATAAAAGTTCAGGAAATACAGACTGGATCGAAAATCTGACGACGACAATGCTGAACGGGAAATTTTATCCCAGAGATTGTTTTTTTGAGAGGGAAGCTTATCTGAGATATAAATACAAAGAATACACAGATCTGTGCAGTCTTTACCGGGCAGTCTGGAAGGATGTCAGATATTTTCCGGTCGCGGCAGATGATATCTCATTTGAGGACGGATGGATGGAAGAGAGAAGCTTTGGGGGAGAACGTGTTCATGAAGGCTGTGATCTTTTTGGAGATTGCGGGGCAGCAGATTTTTATCCGATCATCAGTATGACGGACGGGAATGTAGAAGCGGTCGGCTGGCTCCCCTTAGGTGGCTATCGGATCGGTATCCGTTCTCCTTCAGGAGGCTATTTTTATTATGCACACCTTTCTTCCTATGAGCGGGACTGGAAGGAAGGCGACTCTGTGGAGGCAGGAGAAATCCTTGGATTTATGGGCGATACCGGTTATGGCGTGGAGGGAACAAGAGGAAAATTTCCCGTGCACCTGCATCTCGGGATCTACATTCAGACACCATATTCGCAGGAGATGAGCGTGAATCCATACTGGGTGCTGAAAGCGGTTCAGAAAAAAATCAGAAAGTGTGCATATTAGTTACATATCTATGCAAAAATGTGCTATAATGCATAAGTAGTTTCGCTTTTGAGGGGAAAGCCGGGACTACTTTTGCTACAAGCCATCAAGGGAGCGATTTTTATGGAAATACAGTTATGGAGAAGTATATTATGTCCATATGAACTGGCTGTCAAGGAGCTGATGGTCAAGTTTGAACATATTATAGAAGAACACAAGCAGAACGATCTTTATTCTCCGATCGAGCAGGTCAGCGGACGCGTCAAGAGCCTGCCAAGCATTCTGGAAAAAATGCAGCGCAAACACATTCCCATGGAACGCATGGAGGAAGAACTGGAGGATATCGCAGGTATCCGCATTATCTGCCAGTTTGAAGAAGACATTGACACTGTTGCTGCGATCATTCAGAAGCGTACCGATATGACGATCAAGAGTGAGAAGAACTATCTGAAGCACATCAAACAGAGTGGATACAGAAGTTATCACCTGATCATTTATTATACAGTTGAAACAATAAACGGACCAAAGAAGATCCAGGCGGAGATCCAGATCCGTACCATGGCGATGAATTTCTGGGCGACGATCGAGCATTCTCTCCAGTATAAATACAAGGGTGAGATGCCGCTTCACGTTGCAGAGCGCCTGAGCAATGCCGCAGATGCGATCATTGCACTGGATCAGGAGATGTCCTCTGTCCGTGATGAGATCATGGATGCACAGAACTCTTCGCAGATGCAGTCGAATCTTGTCAAGGATATTCTTCTCAGCATCGAAAATCTTTACAAGATCTCAAACAAGAGAGAAGTTGCCAAGATCCAGGACGAATTCCTCCGCGTATTCCGGACGAAGGATCTGCAGCAGCTTGCACGTTTTCACAGACAGCTCGATATCATCGCAGAGGGATATCGCGCCCAGTCGGTATCATTTTAGGAGAAGAATATATACATGCAGGATTTTTTACCAGTAACCAAAAAAGAAATGCAGCAGAGAGGATGGGAACAGGTGGATTTTGTCTATCTGACAGGAGATGCTTATGTAGACCATCCTTCTTTTGGTACAGCGATCATATCAAGACTTCTGGAGAGCAGAGGCTACCGCGTCGGGATCATCCCGCAGCCGGACTGGCGTAAGAAAGAAAGCGTCCAGGTATTTGGCGAACCGCGTCTTGGTTTTCTTGTCAGTGCCGGAAATATGGATTCCATGGTGAACCATTACACCGTTTCCAAGAAACACCGCCAGAAGGATTCCTATTCACCAGGCGGCGAGATGGGACTGCGCCCGGACATGCCTACCGTGGTGTACAGTAACCTGATCCGTCAGACGTATAAACATACACCGATCATCCTGGGCGGGATCGAGGCAAGCCTTCGACGCCTCGCACACTATGATTATTGGGAAAACAAGGTGCGCCGCAGTGTCCTTCTGGATTCCGGGGCGGATCTTATTTCTTATGGAATGGGAGAGCATTCAATCATCCAGATTGCGGAGGCGCTGCAGAGCGGCCTTCCGGTAGATGAGATCACTTTCATTCCGGGAACTGTTTATAAGTGCAAAGATCTGTCGCGCGCTTATGATCCGATCATCCTTCCGTCCTATGAGACAGTATCTTCGGACAAAAAAGCCTATGCCGAAAGCTTTGCCGAGCAGTACAGAAATACCGACCCGTTTACTGCCAGACCGATGGCAGAGAGCTACGGAAATCGAGGATACGTGATCCAGAACCCGCCGGCACTTCCACTGAGCCAGCAGGAGATGGACGATGTTTACGACCTTCCCTATCAGAATACTTGGCATCCGATGTATGACGCCAGAGGCGGGATCCCTGCTCTGGAGGAGATCAAATTCAGCCTGACGAGCAACAGGGGCTGTTTCGGCGGTTGTAATTTCTGTGCTCTGACGTTCCATCAGGGACGCATTCTCCAGACGAGAAGCCATGAGTCCATTCTCAAAGAAGCAGAAAAAATGACTCATGATCCGGATTTCAAGGGCTATATCCATGATATCGGAGGCCCTACCGCAGACTTCAGGCAGCCATCCTGTCAGAAGCAGCTCACCAAAGGTGTCTGCCAGAACCGGCAGTGTCTTTTCCCGAAACCGTGCGGAAACCTTACCGTAGACCATACCGATTACGTGGCACTTCTTCGGAAACTCCGCAAGATCTCCGGAGTCAAAAAGGTTTTTGTCCGTTCTGGAGTCCGCTTTGACTATGTGGTAGCGGACAAGAGTCCTGTTTTTCTGCAGGAACTTGTGAAGTATCATGTCAGCGGACAGCTTCGTGTCGCGCCGGAACACGTTTCCGACCAGGTACTTCACTATATGGGAAAACCATCCCATCAGGTCTATCAGCAGTTTCTGGATCAGTATGAGAAGGCAAACGCGGCGACAGGCAAGAAGCAGTACGCCGTCCCATACTTTATGTCCTCCCATCCGGGATGTACGATGAAGGAAGCGGTGAAGCTTGCAGAATACGTGCGTGACCTTGGATTTACACCGGAACAGGTGCAGGATTTTTACCCGACTCCATCGACCCTTTCCACCTGTATGTACTACACGGGTATCCATCCGCTTACAGGGGAGAAGGTTTACATTCCGCGTGATCCACATGAAAAAGCCATCCAGCGTGCGCTGATGCAGTATAAGAACCCGGCAAACCGAAGCCTGGTACTGGAGGGACTCAAGATTGCAGGACGTATGGATCTGGTAGGCTTCGGTCCGAAATGTCTGCTCCGCCCGGAGAGAGACCGAAGGAAAGAATCCGGCAGAAATCCATCAGGAGGAGACCGCAGGAAGCCACAGAACCAGGGACGTAAGCCCGCAAAGAAAACGATCCGCAATACGCATAAGAAAAAATAAGGAGCTTATAGATGAGCAAAACAAACAATAAAAATAAAGTAAGGAAGGGCGACTACGGCTACATTGCCGCCGAAAAAAAGAAACGCATTCTGATCACGGCAGCTCTGTTCGCAGCACCGCTTCTGATCTTTTTTTCAGCAATGATCTACTTTAAGACCAGACTGACTGTATGGACTGTGATCGCAGTGGTCGGCTGCCTTCCGGCATGTAAATCTGTAGTAAGCCTGATCATGATCTTCCGTGCAAAACCGGTCGCACCGCAGGTATATCAGGAAATCAGTAAACATGCGGGCGAACTGGTCATGTCCTATGAAATGTATATGACTTTTTATGAGAAGAGCGCATCAATCGATGCATTTGCGATCTGCGGCAACACAGTTGTCGGTTTCAGCAGTGATCCAAAGATCGATGCCGCATTCATGGAACAGGAGGCACAGAAGATCCTCCGCGGCAACGGATTCAAGGCAAATGTCAAGATCTTTACCAGACTGCCGCAGTTTCTGGAACGTCTGGATTCCATGAACGAGCACAGAGAATCCCTGGAAGAAGGAATCAAATTCCGCCCGGATGAGAAATATCCGGAACTTTCCAGAAATGAACTGATCAAGCACACGATCCTGGCGATCTGTGTCTGATAGAAAGAGGAACAGAGAAATGAAGGAGTTTCAGATTCGGGACAATGAGGCAGGACAGAGATTTGACAAGTACCTGTCCAAACTTCTTCGGAATGCTCCGAAAAGTTTTTTCTACAAAATGCTCCGCAAAAAAAATATCACACTGAACGGTAAGAAGGCGACCGGAAATGAGAAGCTGGAAGCCGGAGACCAGGTAAAGTTATTTTTGAGCGATGAGACATTTGATAAATTCAGCCAGCAGGACAAGGCCGCCAGAGCGGTAACGACGCTGGATGTACTTTATGAAGATGCAGATGTCCTTCTTATCAACAAGCCGGCAGGGATGCTCTCGCAGCCGGATGATACGAAGGAACCTTCGATGGTAGAGTATGTGATCGGCTATCTTCTGGAGAAGGGCGAGCTCACAGAGGAAGATCTGTGGACGTTCCGCCCGTCTGTCTGCAACCGCCTTGACAAGAATACGAGCGGTATCATCGCGGCGGGCAAGTCTCTGGTAGGACTTCAGGAACTTTCAGAATTATTCCATGACCGGACGGTACATAAGGAATACCTCTGTATTGTAAAGGGCGTCCTTCACGAGAAGAAGCACATCAAGGGTTATCTGTACAAAGATACGAAACAGAATAAAGTAGCGATCTATAAGCAGAAGCAGAAAGAAGCACAGCCGATCGAGACAGTTTACGAACCGCTGGAGGATAACGGTGAAGTGACCCTTCTCAAAGTAGGCCTGATCACGGGACGTACGCATCAGATCCGTGCACATCTTGCTTCTGAGGGGCATCCGCTGGCAGGAGATACCAAATATGGACAGGATGCATTCAACCGCCGTTACAGGGAAAAATACCAGCTGAAGCATCAGCTGCTGCATGCTTTCCGACTGAGTTTTCCAGACGGAATGGAAGGACGGCTTTCGGATCTGTCCGGCAAATGCTTCCGTGCACCGCTGCCGGCACAGTTTGAGCGTATCATAAAAGAAGAAAAGTTAGGGGAGAAATTATTATGAAAATCTGGAATGAAGTCTGGGACTACATCAAAATGTTCATCATCGTGATCGTCGTAGTTCTGGTCGTAAACAATGTAGTTCTTATCAACGCAAAGATCCCGTCTGAATCTATGGAGCAGACGATCATGACCGGTGACCGTATCTTCGGTTTCCGTATGGCATATGGCATTAATTTTGACTTCTTCGGAACTCATGTTTCCAAGAAAATGAAAGATCCGGAGCGCTACGACATCATCATCTTCAAATATCCTGATGATGAGAGCCAGCTCTTTATCAAACGACTGATCGGTCTTCCGGGAGACACCGTTGAGATCAAAAACGGCAAAGTCTTTATCAACGGCGAAGAGGACGAAGAAGCAAACAGTCATGTACCGGAAACACCGACCGGCAATTATGGTCCGTACGTTGTGCCGGAGGGATGCTATTTCATGCTTGGTGATAACCGCGAGCATTCCAAGGATTCCAGATTCTGGAGCAATACGTTCGTGACTTATGATGAGATCGTCGGCAAAGCAATCGTCAGATATTATCCATCCATCAAGGTTCTGGAATAAACAATGGCAACATGGAACAGCAGAGGTCTTCGAGGTTCAACACTCGAAGACCTTGTCAATCGTACCAACGAACAGTATGCGGAGAAGAAGCTCGCTCTGCTCCAGAAGATCCCGACACCGATCACTCCAGTCCGTATGGACAAAGAAAACCGGCACATCACACTTGCCTATTTTGAGCAGAGAAGTACCGTGGATTATATCGGGGCAGTACAGGGAATCCCGGTCTGTTTCGATGCCAAGGAATGCTGTGTGGATACGTTTCCTTTAAGTAACATCCATTCTCATCAGGTATCTTTTATGGAGGCGTTTGAGCAGCAGGGCGGCATCGCATTCTTTCTTATTTTTTTCAGTCATGCAGATCGTTTTTATTATCTTCCATTCCGCGACCTTATGGTATTCTGGAAGCGCATGGAGGATGGCGGACGCAAAAGTTTCCGCAGAGAAGAACTGAAAGAAGAGTTTTATCTGCCGAAGCAGAGCGGATTTCTGGTGCCATATCTGGAAGGAATCCAGCAGGATCTCAAAATGCGGGATTGACAAGCATGGAAATATCCACTATAATCGTTAGTGTTTTACATAGTAACATGGTAGCATACTAAAGCGTATGGCTGCCCACGAGGAGGATAAAATATGCAGCGTATTTTTCATACACCAGAGGGTGTACGTGATATTTACAATGGAGAGTGCAGCCAGAAGCATCATCTGCAGGCGGAGATCTACAAGGTATTCCGTTCCTACGGATATGAAGAGATAGAGACACCGAGCATCGAATATTTTGAGGTGTTCAGCAAAGAGGTAGGAACCGTTCCTTCCAGAGATCTTTATAAATTTTTTGACAGAGAAGGAAACACTCTGGTACTGAGACCTGACTTCACACCGTCCGTATCCAGAGCATGTGCGACTTATTTTAACCCGGATCAGCAGGTAGTGACACTGTGCTATACTGGAAATACATTTGTAAACAATTCAAGCTATCAGGGACGTCTCAAAGAGACCACACAGATGGGAGTTGAGCGTATCGGAGATGATTCTCCGGAGGCAGATGCAGAACTTCTTGCGATGACGATCGAGAGTCTTCTTGCATCAGGACTTACCGAATTCCAGATCAGCGTAGGTCAGGTAGACTACTTCAAATCCCTTCTCAAAGATGCGGGATTAGAGGAAGAAGTAGAAGAGCGTCTCCGCTCCCTGATCTCCCAGAAGAACTACTTCGGCGTAGAAGATCTGGTAAAAGAACAGAAACTTTCTGAATCTCTGGAAAAAGCATTCCTTGAACTTCCACACCTGTTCGGGACCAGCGAAGTACTTGCAAAGGCAAGAAGCCTGACTGACAACACATGCGCGCTTGCAGCAGTAGAGCGTCTGGAGGAGATCTATGAGATCCTCAAAGTTTACGGTTATGAGAAATACGTAAGTTTTGATTTCGGCATGCTCAGCAAGATCCAGTACTATACAGGAATCATTTTCCAGGCATACACTTATGGGATCGGTGAACCGGTAGTCAAGGGCGGCCGTTACAACGAACTTCTGAAACATTTCGGCAAACCGGCAGCATCCATCGGTTTTGTCATCGTTGTTGACAACCTTCTGATGGCACTTTCCAGACAGAAGATCGAAGTTGCAAAGGATGAGGCTCCTGTAGTCCTCACTTACACAGAAGAGAACAGAAGAGAAGCGATCCTGGAAGCACAGAGACTTCGTAAAGAGGGAACTTGCGTAGCCCTGCGCTGTGAGAAGGAGGAAGACTGATATGAGATACCTGACGATTGCCCTGACAAAAGGAAGACTTGCCGAGAAAACTCTGGATATGCTGGAGCAGATCGGGATCACCTGCGAGGAGATGAGAGACAAGAGCTCCCGCAAACTGATCTTTGTAAATGAAGAACTGAAACTCCGCTTTTTCCTTGCAAAAGGCCCTGACGTACCGACCTATGTAGAGTACGGTGCAGCAGATATCGGCGTGACAGGAAAGGATATCATCCTTGAAGAAGGAAGAAAATTATATGAAGTCATGGACTTAGGTTTCGGTAAATGCCGCATGTGCGTCTGCGGACCGGAGAGTGCCAGAGAGCTTTTACATAATAACCAGCTGATCCGTGTGGCGACCAAATATCCGAACATCGCCAAGGATTATTTTTACAATCAGAAACATCAGACCGTAGAGCTGATCAAATTAAATGGTTCCATCGAGCTTGCACCGATCGTAGGCCTGTCCGAAGTGATCGTAGATATCGTAGAGACAGGAAGCACACTCCGTGAAAACGGCCTCAAGGTCCTTGAAGAAGTCTGCCCGCTTTCTGCAAGAATGGTCGTAAACCAGGTCAGCATGAAGATGGAAGGCGAACGGATCCACAAACTGATCAGCGACCTGAGAAATGTAGTGATCGATAAATAATACTGTTGACAGAAGGGATGATGACAATGCGTACAGTAGCACTGACAAAAGAAAGCACAAAAGATATTCTCGAAAATCTTCTCAAAAGAAGCCCGAACAATTACGGGAAATTTGAATCCGCAGTTGATGAGATCCTTAAGAATGTGAAGGAAAAAGGCGACGAGGCCCTTTTTGCATACACAAAGGAATTTGACAAGACGGAAGTTACCAAAGAAACCATCCGCGTTACAGAAGAAGAGATCAAAGAAGCCTATGAAGCAGTAGATCCTGCCCTGATTGAAGTGATCCGCAAAGCGCTGGTAAACATCAGAAGCTATCACGAGAAACAGAGACAGAACAGCTGGTTCACCACAGAAGCCAAGGGAACCATGCTCGGCCAGAAAGTGACACCACTTGAGAGAGTCGGCGTTTATGTTCCTGGCGGCAAGGCAGTCTATCCGTCTTCTGTTCTTATGAACATCGTACCTGCCAAGGTTGCAGGCGTAGACCAGATCGTTATGACCACACCTCCGGGAAAAGACGGCAAAGTCAATCCATCCACTCTGGTAGCAGCAAAAGAAGCCGGTGCAGATGAGATCTACAAAGTCGGCGGTGCACAGGCGATCGGAGCACTTGCTTACGGAACAGAGAGCATCCCGAAGGTAGACAAGATCGTAGGACCTGGAAACATCTTCGTAGCTCTTGCAAAGAAAGCTGTTTACGGTTATGTCAGCATTGATTCTATCGCAGGACCAAGTGAGATTCTGGTTCTTGCAGATGAGACTGCAAATCCGAGATATGTGGCAGCAGACCTTCTGTCCCAGGCAGAACATGACGAACTGGCTTCCGCGATCCTGATCACAACAAGCAGAGAATTTGCAGCAAAAGTCAGCGAGGAAGTAGACGGATTTGTCAAAATCCTTTCCCGTAAGGAGATCATCCAGAAATCCCTGGATAACTTCGGTTACATTCTGATCGCCGAAAACATGGACGAGGCGATCGAGGCAGCAAATGCCATTGCATCTGAGCATATGGAGATTGTGACTGCCAACCCGTTTGAAGTCATGATGAAAGTAAGAAATGCCGGCGCGATCTTTATCGGAGAGAACAGCTCCGAGCCGCTGGGCGACTATTTTGCAGGACCGAACCACGTACTGCCGACAAACGGAACAGCGAAGTTCTTCTCTGCTCTTTCTGTAGATGATTTTGTAAAGAAATCAAGCATCGTATACTATTCAAGAGAAGCATTACGTGAGATCCACAAAGATATCGAACAGTTTGCAACTTCAGAACAGCTGACAGCACATGCAAATTCCATCGCTGTCCGTTTTGAGGATGAAGAACAGTAGGAGGGCCAAATGACCAGAGAAGCATCTGTAGAACGTAACACAAAGGAAACGGAGATCAAACTGAAACTGGTTCTGGACGGAACAGGATATTCAGATATTGAGACAGGCGTGGGATTTTTTGACCACATGCTTGACGGATTTACACGTCATGGACTTTTTGACTTAAGCGTCCGTGTACATGGGGACCTGAACGTAGACGATCATCATACGATCGAGGATACAGGAATCGTCCTCGGCAATGCGATCAAAGAAGCAGTTGGTGACAAAAAAGGTATCCGCCGCTATGGAAGTTGCATTCTTCCGATGGATGAGGTCCTTGTCCTCTGTGCCGTCGATCTGTCCGGCCGTCCGTATTTCTCCTGGGATGCGGAATTTACTTCAGAGAAGATCGGTGATATGGCGACAGAGATGGTGAAGGAATTTTTCTATGCGATCTCTTATTCCTCTGGAATGAACCTGCATATCAAGGTGCTGACAGGCGGCAACAGCCATCACGTGGCAGAAGCAATGTTCAAGAGTTTTGCCAAGGCACTGGATCAGGCGACATCTTTTGATCCGAGGATCACAGATGTCCTTTCTACAAAGGGAAGTCTGTAAGACAGGGAGGATGATCTTATGAGCAAAAAATTACTGATCCCCTGCTTATATTTACAGGCGGGAAAGGCAGTCACCGGATTCGGGCAGAGAAATCTTTTTGGTGACGGCGATGTAGAGAAACTGGCACGTTTTTACAGTGACAACGGTGCAGATGAACTTCTTGTCTTTGACTTTTCTTCCGGCGATGAGGAGCATGAGCACGCGATCGCGCGGATCAAGGAAATCTGTGCAGCGTCTGAAGTACCGGTCATGGCAGCCGGAAACATCAATCGTGCAGAGGATGTCAAGAAACTGATCTATGCCGGATGTGCGAAAGTTGTCCTGAATTTTGCCAAGGACAGCAATGTGGAACTTCTCGGAGAAGTGTCCAGACGCTTTGGCAGAGAAAAAATGCTGGTCTGCATTTCTTCTCCGGAGGAATATGACGACCACAAAGACCAGATCCATGAATTCGCATCCGGAATCCTTGCCCTGGATGCAGTTCCGAAGATGGAGGAAACTTCTAGCCTGCCGGTGATCCTTCATACGGAGGAAAGAAATACGAAAGCATTACAGGAACTTCTTTCAGATCCTCTGGTCGGAGGCTTAAGTGGAAGTTTTATCAGTGCCCTGGAACTGGATCTCAATGAGTTTAAACAGACCTGTAAGGAAGCGGGGATTGCTGTCAACACCTACGAGAGCGCGATCAGCTGGTCTGAGTTCAAGCTGAACAGCGACGGGATGGTGCCGGTCATCGTCCAGGATTACAAGACAGATCAGGTTCTGATGCTTGCCTACATGAACGAAGAAGCTTTCAATATGACGGTAAAAACAGGAAAAATGACCTACTGGAGCCGCAGCCGCCAGGAACTCTGGATAAAAGGACTGACTTCCGGTCATTTTCAGTACGTGAAATCCTTGCATTTAGACTGCGATAATGATACAATTCTTGCAAAGGTAGATCAGATTGGTGCAGCCTGCCACACAGGAAGCAGATCCTGCTTTTTCAAGGAACTTATGAAGAAAGAATATGACGATACGAACCCGCTTAAGGTTTTCCAGGAAGTCTACGATGTGATCGCAGACCGTAAGGTTCATCCGAAGGAAGGTTCTTATACGAATTATCTTTTTGACAAGGGAATCGACAAGATCCTCAAGAAAGTCGGTGAGGAATGCACAGAGATCGTGATCGCAGCAAAAAATCCGGACAAAGAAGAAATCAAATATGAGATTTCTGATTTTCTGTACCATGCCATGGTGCTGATGGTAGAGAAAGGTGTGACCTGGGAGGAGATCACCAGGGAACTTGCCCGCAGATAATGTATAGGAGATCATGAAGTGAAAACAGAAAACGAAAAGCTATATATCGTTATCCCGGCATATAACGAGCGTGATAACATTTATCAGATACTGGATGACTGGTATCCGGTGGTAGAGAAGCATTCCGGCGGTGGAGAGTCCCGCCTGGTCGTGATCGATGACGGAAGTAAGGATGATACTTATGCGATCATGCAGGAGTATGCCAAGACACATTCATTGTTTGAGCCGCTGACCAAGCCGAATGGCGGTCATGGAGCAACCGTATTGTACGGATATCATTATGCGCTGGAGCATGGTGCAGATTACATATTTCAGACAGATTCCGACGGTCAGACACTTCCGGAGGAATTTGAGCCGTTCTGGAAACAGAAGGAATCTTATGACATGGTCATTGGATGGAGAAATAAGCGCCAGGATGGAGGAAACCGTGTCTTTGTCACCAAGACACTCCGACTGGTCATCCGTGTCTGCTTTGGAGTTTCTGTGACAGATGCCAACACACCGTTCCGTCTGATGAAGGCAACGACACTTCAGAAATATATCGGCCTTATCCCGAAGGATTTTAATCTTTCCAATGTCATTCTTTCTGTGATCTATGCAAAGAAAGGCTGTAAAGTCAAATACATCCCGATCACCTTCCGCCCGAGACAGGGTGGAGTGAATTCCATCAACATGAAAAAGATCTTCGGAATCGGCAGACAGGCTGTCAGAGATTTCCGAAAAATTAATAAGGTATTATCTGGTACTGTTCGGAGGTAATATTCCGCGAGGTGTTTTGGCATGAATATGCCAAAATCCCGAGACATGCGGGACAAAATGCTATCACCGAAGGTGATGTGGAATGCATTTTGTCCAAGTTACTGCGAACAGAGTGAACAGTAACTATTGTCCCGGGGAGTTTGATTCTCCGGGATTTTTGTTGTATAATGAAAAGAGTTTGTGCCGAAATATGGCAGATTTTTTGAGGAGGGATTATGGAACAGAAAAGAAACACACATGTCAGACAGAGCCGGTATCAGGCGAAACCTGCCCCGGCTTCATCAAGAAAAAAGGCTGCAGCACCAAAGTCTGCCCGTCCGGGAGGCAATCATCACCAGCAGAGCGTGAGAAAGCATCCGAACCAGGCTGCAGCACATCATTCTACCGCTTCCAGACAGCGAAGTCGCCGCAGAAGAAGACGTTTCCGTCTGAAACCGCAGGTTAAGATCGCAGGCATCCTGATCCTGGTATTTCTGCTTGGACTTGCCGGCAGCAGGATTTTTCTGTCTGGTAAAAAAGCAGATAATAAGCAGGTTAAAACACAGGAAACAGTATCCAAAGAAGTAAAAGAATCAGAAGACCTCGTAGAGATGGAGGAGACAAAGGAGGTCGCCTTTGAATCTCACTGCGTAGATTCAACCAAACCGGAGAACCTGATCAGCTATACCAACATAGAGGTGGATGGAAATCAGCTTGAAAATATTTCTGATTATCAGCCGGATGGAGATATCCAGTTCAATGTAGGAGAGGATTACACAGATGTGGACGGAATCGTTACATTCAGAGGAAACAGTTTCCGTGATAATCCTACATATGGCTATGCAAATATGACTAACTATAAGCTCAATGGCAAATGGTCCGCAGATACCGGTTCCCTTGCATCCGGTGATACCGTCTGGACCGGAAGCGGCTGGACTGGACAGCCATTGATGATGAAATGGCCAAAAGAAGTCAAAGCCCATATGAACATGACAGAAAAAGCCAAAGCAGACGATGATCTGGTGGAAGTGATCTACGCCTGCATGGACGGAAATGTGTATTTCCTTGATCTCAAAACAGGAGAAAAAACACGTGATCCTCTATACCTGGGCTACACCTTCAAAGGTGCAGGTGCACTCGATCCACGAGGATATCCGATCATGTATGTCGGGGCCGGATACAACAGCAATGAGGGAACTGCGAGAGTTTTTGTTGTCAACCTGATCGACTGCAGTGTCATGTATACATTTGGAGATAATGACGAATTTTCTCTCCGCGGCTCTTTAAGTTTCTTCGACGGTTCCGCACTGGTCGACGAAGAGACGGACACTCTGATCTATCCGGGAGAAAATGGCATTCTGTATCTTATCAAGCTGAATACCAGCTATGATAAGGCGACAGGCTCTCTGTCCATCAATCCGGGCAAGATCGTGAAATGGCGTTATTACGGAACAAGATCCAGCACAGAGTCTTTCTGGATCGGTATGGAGGACAGCGCGGCTGTTTACAAAGGTTATGCATTTATGGCAGACAACGGTGGAAACCTGATGTGCCTGAATCTTAACACACTGGAACTTGTATGGGTACAGGATACCCTGGACGATTCCAACTCCACACCGGTTCTGGAGATTGAGAATGGACATCTTTACCTGTATGTAAGTACCTCCTTCCGTCTGGGCTGGAGAAGCAATGATTCTGCGACCATTCCGATCTGGAAGATCGATGCAGAGACAGGAGAGATCATCTGGCACACAGATTATGAATGCTACACAGACGACGGCGTTTCCGGCGGTGTCCAGTCTACGATCGCCTGCGGCAAAAACAGCCTTTCCGATTACATATATGTCACAGTCTCCAAGACTTCCGACAATGCATCCGGTGTTCTTGCCTGCCTTAAGAAATCCGATGGCTCCAAAGCCTGGGAAGATTCCTCTTCCTACGCCTGGTCTTCACCGGTCTGCGTCTACAACGAAGACGGAACCGGAAAAGTCCTCTACTGCAACAGCACCGGCGATGTCCGCCTCCTCGACGGCAAGACAGGAGAACTCAACGATACCCTGTCCATCAGCGACGGCGTGATTGAAGCCTCCCCGGCGGTGTATGACAACATGGCAGTTGTCGGCACAAGGGACTGCAAGATATGGGGGATTGAGTTACAGTAAAAATAAAATAATGATGTAAAAAAGCCACCAGCTTGGGTTATATATTGATATTTCAATAAGACTCAGGCTGGTGGTTTTTATGGTCAAAACTCTCCGACCTGCATACAATAAACCAGACAGCACTGCCACACACCGGCAGAAAGCGGGGAAACCATCATAGAGCAGTTCACCAATTACGTAAAACCAGAACTTCTTATTGTAGCCATCGTTTTATACTTCATCGGAATTGCACTCAAACAGGCACAGGCAGTAAAGGACAAATATATTCCGCTGATCCTTGGCGGGCTTGGAATCCTGATCTGTGCAGTCTACCTGTTTGCGACCTGCACCTGCCACACAAAGCAGGACATTGCAATGGAAATATTCACAGCCATCACGCAGGGAATCCTGGTAGCAGGACTTTCTACATACGTGAACCAGGTGGTGAAACAACTTCACAAAGAAGACTGAGAAAGGGGATGAGCGATCATCCTCTTTTCTTTATGGGCGATGTCGATTTTTACATTTATTTTACCTGAACTGAACAGAGATGCGATAGAGCCGTTTCCTTTCTTTTGATATACTTAACCGAAATGTACAAATGATCACAAGAGGGACACTATCAAAGAGGAAGAGGGAGACAGAAGGTAATGAATGAAAATGTAAAGGTGATTTTTGGTTTGGTCGGAGGACTCGCGTTATTTCTTTATGGAATGAACAACATGAGTGATGCACTGCAGAAAGCCGCCGGGGAAAAAATGAAGAAGATTCTGGAATTTCTCACAAAGAATCCGATCATGGGAGCACTGGCAGGCGCACTTGTCACAGCAGTACTCCAGAGCAGTTCCGCGACTACCGTCATGGTGATCGGTTTTGTCAGTGCGGGACTGATGAGTCTGCCACAGGCGATTTCTGTCATTTTTGGTGCTAACATTGGTACGACTATGACAGCGCAGTTGATGGCGTTTAAGATCAGCAATTACATTTATCCGCTTATTTTTATCGGATTTATGATGAATTTTGCAGGAAAAAAAGAAAAAATCAAGAATATCGGCATGGTTATTTTTTCCTTTGGACTTCTGTTTGAAGGTATTGAGATCATGGGCGGGGTAATGAAGCCACTGGCAGGAAGCCCGATCTTTGTGGATCTTATGGGAAAAGTTTCTTCGATTCCGGTATTAGGTGTGGTACTTGGTGCCGTAATGACTCTGGTCGTACAGAGCTCTTCAGCGACGATCGCAGTACTTCAGAACTTTGCTTCTCAGGCAGGTCCGGATGGTGTGACCAGTGTGATCGGTCTGACAGGTGCGATTCCGATTCTGCTTGGTGATAACATCGGTACCACAATCACAGCACTTCTGGCATCTATCGGCCAGTCAAAAAACGCCAAACGTACAGCGATCGCACACAGCATTTTTAACATCAGTGGAAGCTTTGTTTTTGTATGGATAATTCCGTGGTTTGCCAAATTTGTGCAGTACATTTCTCCAAAGGGAAATGAAGTAGATGTAATTTCACGCCAGATTGCAAATGCGCATACGACGTTTAATATTGTCTGTACATTGATCTGGCTTCCACTGATCCCGCAGATGGTCAAGATCGTTACGACTGTTATTCGGGGAGAAGATAAGAAGATAAGAGCAGTCTGTGAGCCAAAATATCTGGACAATAAAGTTATCGACCAGCCGGTAGCAGCCATGTATCTGGTATCCCAGGAACTGGAAAATCTGGCAGGATTTGCATCAGATATGCTTGAGCAGATGAAAGGTGCATTAAGCACGGGGAAAGCATCCGATTCCTATGAAAATTTCAAAGAGAAAGTGACAACCGTGCAGAATCTACAGGAACGTGTGTCAGAGTATATCACGCGACTTTTTTCCAGCGGTAATCTGACCGAACAGCAGTCAGAACATACGGCAGGACTTCTTTATGTGGCCAATAATATTCAGAGGATTGCAGACCGCTGCCAGGATATTGACGGGATCTGGGAACAGATCGAAAGGGACGGCATGAATCTTTCAGAGACGGCAAGTGAAGAACTGGAAAAATGTATTTCCATAACGCTGGATCTTCTGAATCAGGCAATAGAAGCGGTCAAAGCAGGAAGCGAAGAGCAGGCCGAGCAGGTCTTTAAGAATAAGAAAAAAATGAACAAGGCCGAGAAGAAATTCAACAAAGCGCATCTGAACAGAGTAAAAAACCAGAAGTGTGATCCGGGTATGACGACTTTCTTCTCCGGAATTCTCTACAATCTGGAGAGAGCGGCCGATAACTGTGTGAGCATTGCAGAAGAAGCTCTTGATAATCCAGGTTTTGTAAAACTCGGAGAAAACGCCAGAGCATTTGCGGCAGCGGCCGTGGCAGAAGGAAATGTGAAATAAAAAAGTGCAGAAATAGATTCTTGACAATTTGTATAATCCTGTTATAATAGCAGACGGTCGGACGGTACAGAGGATGTGCCTTGCAAGGTGTCTCAATATCGATTGAGATTCCCGGATGGACATAAGATTTATGAGCCAGATAAGACGAGAAAAAGTCTTATCTGGCTTTTTTAATAACTTACAAGAGGAGGATTTTTATCGCATTCATCCCGATGGGACCCAACCTGCTGACCTCATACTATTTACAGTCGATCTTAAGCGTAAAACGCTCCCTTTTCATTTCATTACTCAGAAATGTGATCCTGAGCAGCGCCGCCATCCTCACATTCCCGCTGATCTTTGGAGGAAACAGCCTGTGGCTGGTAATGCCGGTCGTAGAATGCCTTGTGCTGGTATTGAGCGTGGTGTTTTTACGCAGACAACAATAAAAAATTTTTAATTTGCAGAGACATCAGAAAACAGAACTATCGCAAATAACATTAGAAAGGCAGCACAAATACCATGATCATACAAACAGGCATGCGGACAGATATCCCGGCGTTTTATTCCGAATGGCTTATGAACCGAATAAAAGAAGGCTATGTACTGGTCCGCAATCCATATAATCCGTTACAGGTAACGAAATATAGTCTGTCGCCGGAGGTCGTAGACCTTCTTGCATTCTGCACGAAAAATCCGGCACCAATGCTTAAGCATATGGATCGATTAAGGCAATATGGACAATACTGGTTTGTGACAATCACACCATATGGAACGGAGATCGAACCCAATGTGCCAGATAAGAAAACTGTAATGGAAGATTTTAAAAAGTTGTCAAATATTGTAGGCATTGACAGTATCGGATGGCGTTATGATCCAATACTGATCGACCAGCTACATACCGTAGAATGGCATATACAGGAATTTGAAAAGATGGCATCTAATTTGTCCGGCTATACCCACATTTGCGTGATTAGTTTTATTGACATTTACCAAAAAGTAGCGCGGAATTTTCCAGAAGCAAAAGCCGTTACAGCCAGCGACAGAATCAGGATCGGGAAAGAATTTATCAAAATTGCAGCTAAATATGATATGGTAATCCGGCCATGTGCAGAGGGAAATGAGCTTGCGGCCTACGGAGCAGACTGTTCAGGATGTATGACTGTAGATACATATGAAAAAGCACTGCATACACATCTGGATGTGCCAAAGCAGAAGATAAATCAGAGAAACGGGACATGCGCCTGTCTTCTGGGAGTAGATATTGGAGCGTATGATACCTGTGGGCATCTGTGCAGATACTGTTATGCGAATGCAAATAGTACTCTGGTTCGGGAGAACATGAAAAGACATGACCCGAAGTCACCATTTCTGCTTGGCGGAAGCATGCCGGGAGATATCATACACGAGGCGAAACAGACAAGCTGGATTGACGGACAGATGACGCTGGATTTATTTTTGTAAAAACTGATATCAGGAAACCACCAACTGCCAAAAGAAATGAAGAAAGGTACAAAAAATTGTTAACGATATTGTATGGATCAGATCACGCATGCAATATCGTTATTTTTATGTTATACTGGATGGAATGAGATGTAATTTAACAAATGTAGCAAGAATTCCCTCACCTCTATAGGGACACCACTGAAAAAGTGGTAAGTTTAGTATCACAGGGCGTCAAATATGTGCAAAAATGTTCCTTGATAATAAAATATTGCTAAAATAGTGTTTTGAGGGATGCAAAATCTACCCTTTTGAGAGATGAATTTTCCTATTTTTCCTCATTTGGGCAGACTTCTCCCTTTAGTTTTAAAATTCGTTTTAAATTGACTGCAAATATTGATACTGCTCCTTGAAGTTGCATGTTTGATAATCCAGCAGCATCACAACGACTATATTCGTGTATATTTTTTAACTATAAATGAGCAAGTTCGTGATTTTGCATAAAAGAAAGACACCTTAAATCTGATTATGTTGTATAATGAAAGTGACGAAACAAACATTTGCAACATTCACAAGAAAGAAGGTGCCTCTCGCAAATACTATACATCATTCGTCATTCATATACAACCAGTTTAAGAAATTAAATTTATGCAAATTCTATTCGAACCGGAAGAGTGAAACCATGACAGAGACCATGTTCATGTAATGTTCCGGGCACAGCCAAGGTCAGATCTCAGTAAGTTTATCAATGCGTATAAAAGCGCCAGCAGCAGACTGTTGAAAAAAGAATATCCCCAGATAAAAGAGAAATTGTGGAAAGAAGCGTTTTGGAGCCAGAGTTTTTGTCTGCTCAGTGCAGGTGGGGCACCAATAGAAACGATTCGTCAGTATATAGAAAAGTCAGGGTGAGAAAGATAAACCGGGCAGTAAAAATAAGGATCTATCCAAATAAAGAACAGATTATCTAGATAGAGAAAACAATCGGCTGCTGTCGTTTTCTTTATAATCAGATGCTTGCAGACAAGATCAGTCATTACCAGAAAGAAAAAAAGATGCTGAAAAATACACCGGCCGGATATAAAAAAGAACATCTATGGCTGAAAGAAGCAGATTCTCTTGCATTAGCGAATGTACAGATGAACCTGGAAGGAGCCTTCCGGAAATTTTTCCGAGAAGCAAAAGTGGGATTTCCAAACTACAAATCAAAAAAACATTCCCGGAAATCTTATACAACGAATATGGTAAATGGAAATATCCATCTGCAGAAAAAGTTCCTGAAACTGCCAAAGATGACACCTGTAAAAATAAAACTTCACCGTCCGGTGCCGGAGGGATGGAAACTGAAATCGGTAACTGTAAGCAGGGAATCATCCGGAAAATATTTTGCAAGTCTGTTATTCGACTGCGAAAACCAAGCAGTGGAGAAAAGACAGGCAGAAAAATTTCTTGGGATTGATTTTGCTATGCATGGACTGTGTGTATTTTCTACCGGTGAAAGAGCCGGATATCCGATGTTTTACCGGAGTGCTGAGAAAAAGCTTGCCCGGGAACAGAGAAAGATTTCCAGCATAAGCTCAGTCATGACCTTGCGGAGAAGTATGATGCGGTATGTGTGGAAGATCTGAACCTGAAAGGGATAGCAGGAGGTCTGCACTTTGGAAAAGGGATACAGGATAACGGGTATGGGCAGTTTCTTTCGATGCTTGGATATAAGCTGGAAGAACGTGGGAAATATCTTATAAAAGTAGACCGCTATTTTGCGTCCAGTAAGATATGTAGTGTATGTGGGAATAAGAAGAAAGAACTGGCTTTGTCAGAACGGGCCTACATATGTGAATGTGGAAACCGGATGGACCGGGATGTGAATGCGGCTGTTAATATTCTGAAAGAAGGAAAAAAGATATATAAAAAATGTGCGTAGCGGCACAGAGAAAAATGTGTAACCAGATAAAAAAGAACCGCGGGACACGCGGGGATAGCCTGTTTTAGATTTGCCCTGAAGGGTAATCGAGCAGGAGGCCCCACTTCAAAATCTGTAAGATTTAAGTGGTGGGAGCATGTCACAGAGCCAAGAGAGGAATATAGTATGGAAATAAAATATGCAACAACAGAAGATATTACAGCGCTTGCCGCAGTTGAGGCAGAATGTTTCCCGCCTGCGGAAGCAGCAACAGAAGAGGAATTCATCGAAAGAGTGAAATATTACGGAAATCACTTCTGGCTAATGTATGAAGATGGAAAGCTGATCGCGTTTGTGGACGGTTTTGTAACAGACGAGCCGGATCTGACGGATGAAATGTATGAAAAGGCCGCTATGCATAACGAAGATGGTGCATGGCAGATGATTTTTGGCGTTAATACATTACCGGATCATCGCAGACATGGATACGCCGGTAAACTGATCTGCCTTGCGATTGATGATGCAAAGCAGCAGGGGCGTAAAGGACTTGTCCTGACCTGCAAAGAAAAACTTATCCCGTATTACGCAAAATTTGGCTTTTCCGACGAAGGTGTATCCGATAAATCCACCCATGGAAATGTTGTGTGGCACCAGATGCGGCTGGTGTTTTGATAAATCAAAATTTGTGGAGAGATTTCCTGAACTTTCCTTATTTTACGGGCTTTCCAGCCTCTTAGATAGTGAAATGATATGTATTTTCCCTTATTTTTGCCCTTGTGAGGAATCCGCAAGGTAAATAAGGGAATTTTGGGTTTAAGCATTGCTCGCTACTTTATCCAATGCGTCGTAAAAACCCTTGCTTTAGCTACGGGAATATAAGACGCGTCCATCGAATTTACGCAAGTAATTGAAGATGGACAAAACAATGATTGTATTAATTGCAAAAATATAATATAATACAAATATGAACACAACATATAAATCCAATAACAATATCGTCTATTCCTGTAAGTATCATGTGGTATGGTGCCCAAAATATAGACGAAAAGTATTAACGAATGGTGTAGATGTCCGGCTGAAGGAGCTGCTCACAGAGTATGCTGCAAATCTTTCTGTAGACATTCTGGAAATGGAGATCATGCCAGATCATGTTCATATGCTGCTGGAAGTAGATCCTCAGCTGGGCATCCACAAAGCTGTAAAATCTTTCAAAGGCTATACGTCCAGGATCTTAAGACAGGAATTTCCGTATCTTAAAACCAAGATGCCGACCCTGTGGACAAACAGCTATTTTGTATCTACCGTGGGCGGTGCCCCGCTGGAAACAGTAAAGCAGTATATTGAGAACCAGAAAACATCGCAGAGACAAAAGGA